>OJQA01000026.1_pt1 | contig 96387 bp, 95 predicted proteins | sample 1598661 | NCBI WGS metagenome assembly OJQA01 (sample SAMN03922454, study PRJEB24848) | human gut metagenome | isolation source: stool sample | host: Homo sapiens | place: Germany | collected 2009-11 | reverse complement strand
CTCGTGGGCTCGGAGATGTGTATAAGAGACAGATATAATATATCTATATAATATATCTTTATAGTAATTATAATACATTGATTATCAATAAGTTATAATACATATTATGTATCATGCTGAATACCTAATTCTCCATCAGTATGCAAATTAAGTGGCAAAAATGACTACCTTTGTGCACGAAAGTTATTCCATCTATGGAATACATTTCGCTAATTTCCTAGAGTAATATATTTTTATGTTAAACTTAATACTATTATTGTTATGACTTTTAAAGAAGATTTTAAACCTAATCGAGTTTATAATAAACTTGTTATTGATGCTATTAATAAAGATATAGCTAATGATAGAAGTATTATTATACCTAATACTTTTGATATTAATGTTAAAAATAATAATAAAAAATATCTATGTGGTACTGGACGTATGGAATGTTTTGATACAGGTAAAATTATTAAAAGATATTATTCTAATGTTGGTATTAATGCTTGGAGAGAAATAGTTGAATTAAGAAGTATAATTCTTCATGAACTTTTTTATTTTATTAATTATACTATTTGTTTTAATTCTAATGTTGTTAAAATTAGTAAGGATTTATTTGATGCTGTTTGTAGAAATGGAACTAGAAGTGGATGTAATAAACGAGATTTTGCTAATGCTATTGTTACATTAGAAAAACTTAATATTATTCGTAGAACAGATAAACGTAGTATGTTTGAAGTTAATCCTAGAGTTATATTTAAAGGAGATATTAATAAATTTCATGAAATTATTACTAAAGGTAAACTTGATGATTCTAAAATAAAACTAGATGATAATATTAATTATATAGATAGAATAGGATTAGTTAAAGATGATAATTGTATTATAATTAAAAATAAACAAGTATATAAAAGTGAACTTGATTATTTATATGATGATAATGAGAATAATGTAGATAAAGCAAATAATGAAAATAATGAAACTGAAATAATTGAAGCAGAAGAAGTTGATACTAGTAAAATTGATTGGGATTGGTAATAATAAAGATGACGATAAAAATGAAAAAGATGATAAAGATTATAATAATGATGATGAAAAGAGTAAAAGTAATTATGAATATGATGGTGATGATGATAGCGAATATAAGAATAATAAAGGTAGTGATAATAAGAATGAAAATAGTGTATATTAATGTTTTGATGAGGCTAGTGAGTATAACCCCCGGTCATGTTAAACTTGATTGACTACCCCCGCCTAAAGTTGATAGAGTTAATGAAAGTGATAAAGATAATAAAAGTGATAGTAAATATAATGAGGATGATAAAGACGATAATAATAAAAATGAAGATGAATAATATAGTAAAGATGATGATAATTAAGTGATAATAAAAGATGATAAAAGTAATAGAGAAGATAAAGGTAATGAAGGTGATAAAGATTGGAATAAAAATGAAGGTGATAAAGATGAAGGTGATAAAGATGGGGAATAAAAATGAAATGTATTAGTGTGATAGTGAGGCTAGTGAGTATAAGGGGTGGGTGTTCAAACTGGACTTGACTACCCCCGTCAAGTTCTAGGAGAAAGTAAAGTTCTCGCTCTCATTATCAACATTAAATATATTGAGATTATTCATCTCATTACATTACTAACTATTAACACTAATCATTATGAGAACAAACAAACCATTACTGTTAGTTGCAATCATACTGATGATGCCAGCTATCATACTAGCATTGAAAGTAGAGCCAACTAGTGATGAACAGATTACTGCTGTTGTATTTGGAATACTATCGGCTATTGTTAGTTATCTTAGTAGAGATTAATCTCTACTAGATGATGTTGCTCATTATCAACATTAAATACTTTGCAGTTGAAACGAAACAACTGTCAGTAATGCTACTGATTAGCGTAATTAAATTCTTAATAGTCATGCCAGACGTTAAAGATTTTGCACAAGCTGCACAAGGTGGTGCTGCTGCTGCTGAGAGTGTTAATGTAGTTGAACCAACTACTAGTGTTAACCAACCTGTTCAACCTACTGTTGATATAGATAACCAAAGTTCTACGCAAGTGGAAACCATTGATGATGTTGTTAGACGCATCTGTACTGATGGTCATAGTTATGTAATGACTACTGTCATTACTAATATTGATTGTCAAGAACGTACAGGTCGTAATGGCAATTCTTATTTCAATGCGTTTGTTACTATTGCTAGTCCTGTCAAAGGTGCTCAAAGTATGCCTGATGGTACACATCGAATGGGTATGCTTGGTGCTGTTCAGATGCCATTCAATCAGATACTGCTTGTAATGCGCAAAGACAAGTTCTACGGTAGATTTGTCAACTATGTTGGCGAAGCTGCTGAAGCTGGTTTTGCTAGTATGTATCTGACTGGTGTTGCTGTCAAAGTTCTTTGCCAGTTTGTACCTGCTGGTGTACAAGACCGTAATCCGTTTACTCGTAAAGATAATCTTTACAATGTTGTGGATTATGATAGATATGTATATCATATTGTAGGTATCGAACAGCCTACTGACCCTGTTCTTGTTGGTGCATATAATGTACTTATCAAGCAGATTATGGAGGACGCTCGTGCTGCCATTGCTGCCAAGCGTGAGGCTAAAGCTAAAGCAGCTAGTTTTGTTGCTACTGTAATGAACGATGACGACGTACCGTTCTAATGAACATGGTGCTACTGACCTTCGGGTTGGTAGCACTGATGTTATCAACAATAGTTTTGTTGATGCTGTTGCTAGTGTTCGACATGGAAATGCTCATTATCGACATTAAATAGACTGCAGCAAACGAACTTAACAGTCTGATAAGTCTTATCAGTCATGAACTAGCTGCAAGTTCTGATAAGTCTTATCCTAATATTAAACATCATGAAAGTACATCGTATTATTACTACTATTGAAGTTGAGAATGATAATTCTATTACTTCTGTTGAACTTATTAATCTTCATCTTGATAATGCTGATATTCTTCTTGCTATTACTGATATTACTACTAATGGTAATGCTGAAGATATAACAAAAGTATATGATAGTGTTAATAAGAGCAGACTTGGTATTGCTGGTAAATTAAAAGGTATCGCTCGTATTATTAATGATAGTCTTGATAATCATGAATTTAATGTAGTTACTGATGATAATTCTACTAATAAAACTAATGATGATTTACTCCTATAACATTTTGTTATACTGATATTGGTCATGGAGATTTACTCTCATAACAAAAAGTTATAGAGATGAAATTAAAGGTGACGAGAGGTATTGAATGTGGAGAAAGAGGATATGGAGATGAAAGTGGACATTGTAGAGTTCGTGGAGAATGAAATGGTGGAGTTGGATGTGGTTCAAATAGGGTTAAATTGAGGTTGATGGTGGAGTTGAGAGTGATTGTGGTAGAGATGGATGTGGAGATAAGTGTGGAGATGGTCATGCTAAAGAGACTAGTCCTGCTGGTATTCTTCCTAATCCTCTTCATCCTTCTCTTCATCCTCTTCCTAATCAATCTAAACCTATTGCCCCAACTCCCTTTCTCACCTCATTATAACCATTAGTTATATCTTCATAACCATTAGTTATATCTTCATAACCATTAGTTATAACCATTAGTTATATCATAGTTGTTAGCATTAGTTCCAACTCTCTTTCTTTCTCTCCTATAACTTCTAGTTATACTCTTATAACCTTTAGTTATAACTATTTCATCTCTATCATTTCTAGTTATATCACTATCAGTTTCAGTCATATTCGTCATGACTATCTCTATCAGTTTCAGTTCTAGCTCTACCACGTCTATCGTCATGACTATTAGTCATACAATTACTATCAAGACTAGTCCTAATAATACTATCAAGTCTAATAAGACTTCTAGTCATAATGACTAATAGCATTAGTTCTAGCTAATAATAGCACTATTAATATTATCAGTATTATAATGACTATTAATACTAGTCATGCTAATATTACTGGTCATATTACTAATGATATTCTTAATATTCTTGATATTACTGATTCTCTTTATACTAATGATACTCTTGATACTATTGATGTTTATTATACTCGTGGTAAGTTAATTCCTATTGCTATAACTATTTTAGTTATTTTAATATAGCTATTGATTATTAGTTAGAATTATAGTATAAATAAATTATAATATATTTGGAGTATTATATTTAATCATTATATTTGTCGTGTTGTTCAGTAGAGTAATATTGCTACTGATAATAATATTAATCTTAAACTTATAAGTGTTATGGTAAATTTTGATAATGTTACTAGTAATGTTCAATCTAAGCCTAGAAAGAAAACTATGGCTGAAAGTTTAGAAGAAGCTAAACAAGAAGGTAAACTTGTTGTTCCTGAAGAAGATACACAAGTTAATGCTGTTGTTAGTAGTGAAACTGTTCAGCCTAAGAATAAAGCTAGGAAGAAGAAACAAAGTAAAGTTCGTAAACAGGAAGAACAAACTACTGCTATTAGTCAAGCTAATGAAGATAATGATTTTAAAGATGCTAAGACTGATAAACGTGGTGTTCCTGTTGGAATTAATGTTCCTCAACATATTCTTGATGTAGTTTGTATTGTTAAATTCAATGCTGCATTTAGACGTCATACTTCTCTTAATATTCTTCATGCTCTTGAAGATGATGGAAGAATATGTAATTCTAAAGGTGCTTATGTTGACTTCTTATGGAATAAGTTTAGAGTTACTGCTGATGGTGGACTTCGTAGAGAATATAGATATACAGATGATTTATTCATTGATGCTTTAGTTAAAGCTCATGCTGATGTTGCTAGTGATAGTCAGCGAGTTATTGGTATTATGATTGATACTGAAACTGAACTTCATAAAAAGAATAAAGATTCTGAAGCTAGCTAAGTTTGTAGTATAGACTCCCCGTAGAGGATGGATAGTGCTGTTGAGCTTGTTAAAGCTAATTCTCATATTCTTGCCATTTTTATCCATTTTGTTTATTGGGTTTGTTATAGTTAACACGTTGATGATAATCATCCTCTACTCGGAGTTTATTTTATATATAAAGATATGGAAAGAACTGATATTTATTTTGTTGAAGATGATACATATTTCAATAATAATGTTGAAGGTGTTGAAATTCATGCAGAATGTCTAAGTCAAGATTTTGACGATATTGCTTGGGAACCAATAGTTGATGATAGTCCTATTGTTGACCCTGAAAATGATGTTTTTGGTTATTATGATTAAATAAATAAAATTATGGAAAATATTAATATTAAAGTTATTCTTGATGAAGTTTTTGGTAAATCTTGTGATAGTATTACTTGTGATACCTGTAAATATAAAGAAGATTGCGAACTTATTAATAAATTCATTAATGATATTAAAGATAAAGGTTTATCTCCAGACCAATATGTTAGAGGTTTAGCTTTATTTATATATGTTCTTAGAGAACAAAAATATGTTAATGATTTTGGTAAAACTCAAGAAGATATTATTAAACTTGCTACTGAAGATAGATTTGAACTTGATTGGGTTATTAATCGTTGGAATAGTATAATTGAAGATAAAGATACTCTTAAACCTATTATTGCTGTTTTTCCTAAATATGCTAAAGATATGATTATTAATATTGTTAACGTTAATACTAAAATTAATCATTTGATTGCTCAACATATTATTGATACTTCTAATGCAGAATATAAGGAAATGATTAAAATGATTAATCAACCTGTTGATAATAATAAACAAGAGAATAAGTTTAAGAATGTTAGTGATGATGAAATTTATGCTGAAATTAAACGTAGAAAAGCAAATAAATCTGCTAAATAATCCCACATAAATTTTTGATTTTATTTCTAATACTACTGTCTGTGAAGATAGTAGTGTTATTTCACTTGCTGATGATGGAGGAATTGAACTCCGAAACTATGATATTGCTATTATCCGTTTTAATTTCTAATTGTAACTTTTGTAATAGTACGGTCTGTGAAGATAGTGCTATTAATATTTATCATAGTCCAAGTGTTATATGTCATATTTGATTTGGTGTTAATGATGTTATTATTGATTGTGAAATTAGTAATAATAATGTCTGTGTCAAATATTTCGTTTATATGATTTCGTATTTGTAGATTTGCCTAGTATTGTCTGTGAAGATAGTGCTAGGCTTTTTAGTATGTATATTATTAACTTTAAATATATAATTAAAATGGATAATTTTGATTCTTTTATTTTTGATGGTCTATTAGATAGATACATTGAAGAACAAGCTAAGTTTGAAAAAGGACAAGTAGTTTATATGGAATATACTTATCAATATCATAATCAAACTAAGCTTGGTGTTTGTGTTGGCATTGTAACTGAAGTTGGAGTTACTAAGGTTGAACGTACAGTAGGTAATAATAAATATATTGATTATCCTATTGTATATACTGTAACTCATGCTAAAGGTATAAGTTATAATGTTAGTGAATGTAAACTTGGTTCTGTATCTGAACATATTCTTAAAGAACGTCTTAAACGTAATGGTAAGAATAATGAACAGAATAATGAGCCTGCTACAAATGACTAGCTATTTATGTTTATGATGCATTCACAGATACGGTTCTTTTGCTCTCTGTTGAATTTTCATATATAATCTGATTAATCTATCACGATTAATATTGAGTTCAATACAGGGCAAAAGAACTAGCTAATAAATGTTAAACTAAAAATTTAATACAGTTTTGTTATGAACTACATTACTTATAAACAAATTGATGGCACTATTACATCTGGATTTAAAGTTAAACTTTATGATATAGTTACTTTGAATACTGGTTATTGGAAAGATAAACTTGCTATTATTCTATATATTAATGAAGATAAAAAACAAATTAAAGTTCGTATTATTGAATGTGGTATGAACTTAACTCTTAAAGTTAAAGATGTTCAATTTGTTAATCATAATAATAGAACTGCTGCTCGTTCTTATATTGATTTATGTAATAAACTATCTAAAACCTTTCGTGATAAATATACTGATAAATATTATATAAAAGATAATTGGTTTACTGATAAGTTTATTATTAATGATATAACTGCTGATACTATTGCTAAAGGTATTGGTCAATATATTACTAATACTGATAGTGATAGGTATTCTGTTAGTGCTATTATGTGGCTTAGTGATATTAAAGATTATATAGATGCTTTACTTAAATATGGTGATTTTGATTTTGTTGCTAAAGCATTTAAAATCTATAATATTACTGATACTAGATTTGAACTTATTCGTAAACTTTATAATTATTTCTATGATTGAAGATGCTATTGGATATATTCTTGGAGTTTGTGTTGGATGTATTTTATTTCTTATTTATGAAGTATTTAATCTATATAAGAAGATTGAACGAATTAATATAGATATTAATAAACTTCAAAATAAAGATATAGAATTTAACCGCCGTATTGAATTTATTATTAATGATAGTAAATATAATAAAGAAGTTCTTGAACATTTTATTAATAAACTTAATGATAGTATTAAAGCGAAAGTTGATGACTAGCTTGCTTCCATCCTCTACGGGGGGTCGCCACGGAGCGTAGCGTAGTGGCTCTACTAATATAACTATTATTGAATTTATTATAGTTTTAACTATTAAATATAATTGTTTTATTAATCTTTAAAAATGTAAAGTACTTATGAAAAAGTATGATGAAGTTTCTGTTGTTCGTCAACTTAATAATGTTGGCGCTGTTATTGGAATCAATTCTGTTAGTAAAGTTATTAAAGTAGCTAAGAATAGTTCTATTGGTAATGGAACTAGTGGTAAGATTGATTTTCTTACTCATTATTGTGGTTATCATGTTGATATTGTTGATGTTGTTCAACAACAAAAAAAACGTGATGAAGAGATTGCTACTAAGAAAGCTGCTAAAAAGGCTGCTCGTAAAGCTAAGTTTACAGAAGATAATACTTTTAAAGGTATTACTCGCGCTGTTGATAAACGTATGCGTACTATTAAAAGAAAGTAGTATGCTATGGTTAGCTTTAAATTCTCATTTGGAGTTGTAGGTAAATCCAAAGAGAAAGGAATAGTCAATAAATATGTTATTATAGTTGCTAAATGTGAAGGTATTATTAGATATATTGATGGTACTTATAAAGTAGAATACAATGGCAAACTATATAGTATTACAGGTGAAAGTTACAGAACTAAAGGAAAGAAAGTTGTTTATGCTCGTCGATTAGATGAATATAATCATAGAATTAAAATTATAAGAGATAGTGAAAATAGAAAAACTGTTGATACTAGATTTTATATTCCTTTTGCTGCTGGACTTATAGCTAAAGGTAAAATTGTTAAAATGCCTTTTGCTAAGGAATTGTTTCATATTACTACGTGTTATAATCGTGGTGATAGTGAATCTACTATTTTAGCTTTTCAAGAATGGAAAGAATATGAAGATAAAGTTAAAAATAATCTTATTGATGTAAACAACGAATTGTAATGATTGGTAATCTTAATATTGCTAATAGTAATAGAAAAGATACTAACATTAAGTTTACTAAAGACCAAGAAATAGCTGTGCATGAACTTATTGAGTTTCTTGCACAGCCTTGGGATGAGAAGAAATATATTAATGCTCTTTGTGGTGCTGGAGGTACAGGTAAAACATTTGTTATTAAATATGTTATTAATAATTGCAAATGGTCTGGTGGTGTTATAGGTTGTGCTGCTCCTACACATAAAGCTTGTAGAGTTCTTAGTAATTCTATTGGTGGAAAAGAAGTTAATACTATTCAATCATTATTTGGTTTTAGACTTGATGTTAATATTGAAAATTTTGACCCTGAAAATCCTGCCTTTAATCCTGTTGGAAAAGATAAACTAGATGGTCTTAAAGTTTTAATTATTGATGAAGCTTCTATGCTTAATGCTAAACTTGTTAAGTATATTAGTAATAAATGTAAGAAGCTTCAAATTAAAGTTATAATGCTTGGTGATTCTAGTCAGCTTCCACCTGTTAATGAGAAAACTAGTCAAGCTTTTCTTATTGCTAGTAATACTTATTATCTTAAAGAAGTTGTACGACAAGGAGATAATAATCCTATTAGTAAACTTCTTAAACTTCTTCGAGAAGATATAGATAGTAAGAATGGATGGAGATTTCTTGATTATATATCTAAAAATAGACAAGATTATAATGAAGAAACTAAAGGATTTTATGTTTGTGGTCAAACTGAATTTTCTGATTTAATTGATACTTGTTTCAATGATGAAGAATATACTAAAAATATTGATTTGTATCGTATTATAGCTTATACTAATAGTCGTGTTGCACAGTGGAATAACCATGTAAGACATATGATTATTCAAGATGCTGATAAGAGTCTTATTACTCGTAATGATTTAATAATGAGTTATACTACTGTTGTTAATGTTTTTAATGATATTATTATAAACAATAGTGAAGAATATATTGTTAAAGATATTGTTGATACAGTTGATAATGATTATGAGTTTAAAGGATTTCTTATTAAGTTTCAAGCTATTCATGGTGGAACTATAACTCAACCTTTATTTGTTATTGACCATTATGATAACTATACATTTCAGATGTATTATAAGAAGTTGACTAGTCTTATTGATGATGCTAAAAAAGCTAGTAGTTCTGAACGTGGAAGTAAATGGAAACAGTATTTTGATTTTAAACGTAAATATCTTATCGCTTCTAATATTACGAATAGTAATGGTAAGATTTTATTTAGTAGAGATTTAGATTATGGTTTTGCAATTACTTCTCATAGAGCACAAGGTTCTACTTATAAAAATGTTTTTGTAGACGTTAATGATATGATTTATGATAAATATGGTCATCCTTATACTAATAGAGATGAAATGCTTCGTAGATTATATGTTGCTTGTTCTCGCGCTAGTAATCAATTAGTATTATCTTATGGCAAGTAAAACTGTTGACGAATATCTTGATTGTGCTAGATGTCCAAATCGTATATTTAATACAGGTAAATATATACAAGGTGGTAGAGGAAGTATTCATGGAGATATTGTTTTCCTATTTCCTAGAGGTGATAGAGTTTATTGTGATGATTATCAATTATTTACTGATATTGGTAATCTTTATGATGAATACTCTGGACGAAATAACACTGAAGATGTGTATATGACTTATAGTATTAAATGTGCTTGTTCTAATAATTATAATACATATCTTACTGCTATTGATAAATGTCGTAATATTCTATGGAAAGAATTAGCTAGAATTAATTATAAGTATCTATTTATATTTGGTGATGCTTATCGTAGTATTAGTGATAATCCAATTCCTAGATTTATGGCTACTGGCGGTAAATATGTATTTAGTAATTATTCTCCTCTTATTAAATTTAAAGATGATAATCTTTATCATGTATTTAAACAACGTTTTGCTGATGATATTAATTGGGTTAATCAAAATAGAAATAACTATGGATTAAATTATATAAATGATTAATTGTATAGCTTATGATGTTGAAGTTTTAAGAAATTTCTTTTCTGTTACTTTTGTTAGTATTAATAGTTATCTTAAAGTATTTAAAGATTGTGTTAATGCTGATAATAAAGCTATTCCTTTAGTTCAAAAACTATCTGTTGAAGAAATTAAAGCTCGTCTTAAAACTGTTGAAAAACATAGTTTTTATATAACAGATACAGATGATAGTCAATTACTTTCTATGATAGGTTATATTAATAAGACTAGATGTTATAAAGATTCTAATAGAAATATTATTCGTACTGACTTGTATGGATTTAATAATTTCAATTATGATAATCTTATGATTGCTGCTTTACTTAGTTTTTATATGCGTACGAATAGTACGAAAGAACTTATTAATAAGTTATATGAAACTAGTAAAACTATTATTTCTAGTCAAGATGATAAAGATAAATTTAAAACTGATTTTTATCTCAATAGTCTTAGAAAATATAAACTACCATTTACAGGTGTTGATGTAATGCGTATATTTGCTCTTAATAAAGCAAGTGTAGTTGTAGATAGTAAAACAGGTGAACGTAAACCTGTTCCTAAAGGTTTAAAGCAAACTTCTATTAATCTTCAATGGTATGAACTTCTAGAATATGAACTTCCTGATATTAATGAAGAAGAAGCTGAACTATATAATGAAATTCCTAGTCTTAAAGGAATGAATGTTAAACAGCTTAATAAACTAGTAGATAAATGGGATAGATTTATTCTTGATGAATATATTGAACCTATGATGTATTATAATCTTAATGATGTTTTTATTGTAGCTGAAATAGTTCGTCTTTATCCAGAAGAAATTAAATCTCGTTATGCTATTAGTAAAGCATATGATGTTGATGTTCTTAATTCTAGTCGTAGTAAAACTGCTGATATTCTTTTTGAGAAATTTTATAGTAAGTTTAGTGGTCTTGCTCCCGAACAATGGAAAGGTAAGAAAACTGAAAGAACTGCTATGAGTTTTAAAAAGGTTATTTTTCCTTTTATTAAATTCAAAACTAAACCTATGCAAGATTTTCTTGATGAATGTCTTAAAACTACTATTTATAGAGTTAATAAAGATGCGTTTAGTAAAGAAGTTAAAATTGGAAATGTAACTTATACTGTTGCAACTGGAGGTCTACATAGTCAAGATAATCCTGTTGAACTTTGGAGTAGTGGAAGAGAATTATTTCCATCCTCTACGGGGGGTCAACACGATGTACTTAGCGATGATGACTATATTTATATTCATGCTGATATTAATAGTATGTATCCTAGTATTATTGCTGCTCATAAAGTAGCTCCAGCTCATCTTGATACTAATGCTTTTTGTAATCTTATTGGTTGGCTTAAAAATAAGAGAGTTGAAGTTAAACACAGCGATAAAGATACTGTTGACGGAATTGATAGAGATACTTTAGCTTTAGTTTTAAAGATTGTTATTAATTCTGTTTATGGTAAACTTGGATTTGAAAATGGTAATCTTTATGATAGATTAGCTGTACTTAAAACTACTATTAATGGGCAGTTAATGATGCTAATGTTGGTTGAGGAATTAGAGTTACACAATATTCATGTGTTAAGTGCTAATACAGATGGTATTGTTATTAAACTTTATAAACGAGATATTGATGTTTATAATTGTATTAAAGATGATTGGGAACAAACTACTAAACTTAAGTTTGATACTGATTATTATCATTGTCTTGTTAGTAGAGATATAAATAATTATCTTAGCCAATTTAGAGTTATTAAAAATGGTGTTCATAAACTTAAACTTGAATCTAAAGGTGCTCTTAATCCTATGATGTATTCTCTAGATTTAACTAAAGGTTATTCTATGCCTATTGTTGCTCAAGCTATTGAAAACTATTTTCTTAAGAATAAACCTGTAATGGATACTCTTCAAGAAGCAACTAATATTCTTGACTTTTGTCTTACTCAAAATGTAGGTAAACAATTTCATGTAGAAGAAACTAAGATTGAAAATGGACAAGTTACTCATGTTATTTGTCAAAGATATGTTAGGTTTTATGTTTCTAATAGAGGTTATATTATTGAGAAAGTTCATAATGATAACGGTTCTCGTAGTAGAATGGCGGCTGGTTCTGTTGTAACAGTTATTAATAGTCTTGATGATAAAGATATTTCTCTTAGAGATATTAATTTTAAATTTTATTATCAAGAAGCTATGAAGATTATTAATCCTATTAAACTTAAGATTTCTCCTAAAGGTAAAGGTAAAAGTAAAATTAAAAAATATAGTGGTATGTATAATCCTATTTTTAATGAAGATAATTTTGGATGAGAAATATAGTTGAAGAAACTTATGATAGACTAATTAATAAATGGGGTTCTAAAGAATATAAAGGTATTGGAACTATTAATTGTGTTCCACCTGTTGATTATTGTGAAATTATAAGTAGAGTTATTACTCTGATGAGGAATAAAAATCCTAATCTTAAAATACTTATTGTTACAGATAATTGGAAAAGAAGAACAGAAATTGTTGATGGTCTTAAAAATCATAATATAAATATAGATACTATTAATATTCTTACTCATACTTATGTTAATAGTAGATATAATTATAGTTATGATATTTCTATTGTTGTTGGAGTTAATGAATGGAATCTTTCTTGTAATACAGTTTTTAATCATGCTAGATTTAAACTTATGATTATAACTAAAGATACTATTGATACTGCCAAGCTAAAAGAAATTTATACTAATATTCCACCTATTAATGATAATATAAGTTCTAGTGGTATTAATGCTATGCGGGCTTTACTCCCCGTAGAGGAACACAGAGAGCAGATTTTATTTACTAGTCAAGAAGATATTACTAATTACGATAAATATACTGAATTTATTACTCAGACTATTCAAGTATTTGGTAATCTTGATAATATTAAATGTGCTCGAAATGGTACTCAAGATGGACGTAGTGCTATTCAATATATTACAGAAATAGCTGAATATAATGGATGGAGTGCTGATATGGATATGACTAATCCTTTTAGTAAACAAATTGATGAATGTTATAATCCTCTTGTTCTTGCTGAACGAGTTAAGACTTTTTATAATATTGTTCGTGAACGTATGCTTATATGTTCTGATAATGTTTGTAAGCTAGAAAGAATAGTTGAAATTATTAAAGATAATCCTGATAAACGATTTCTTATTATTAGTAAGAGAGGTGAATATGCTGCTACTGTAACTAAATATATTAATGATAAATTAGGTGAAATTTGTGGTGATTACCATGATAAAATTGAGGATAAAGTTCTAGTTGATGATAATGGTATTCCTGTTTTGTACAAGACGGGAAGCAAGAAAGGGACTGCTCGTATAATCAAATCTAAGGCTATTTCCACGCTGAATTTAAAGGCTTTTAATGATGGCTTATTAAGAGTATTATCTATAAAAAATAATTCAACTGACAGCCTAGAAACAAGCGTAGACGAATGGATTTTAACCTCACCTTTATATGATACCATAGATGAACTTATTTATCGTTATAATAATGTTAGTTGTAGTCAATCAAAACTTAAAGTACATAAACTTTATATAGCTGGTACTATTGAGGAAGCAAGTCTTAAAAAGGAAAAAGTATCAGTTAACCATGAAGTTATACAGAATGTTAATTCTGATATTAGTGCTCAAAATTTTGATGATATTGTTTGCTAGTATAAATATAATAGTTACATTTGTTGTGTAATCAAAATCGCTCTTTGATAGAATGGACGAAGATAAAGAAGTTAAAGTTAATGATACTGCTGTTGCTGTTAGTAATAGTGGTATTGAAAAACAACATGGTGTTCAACATTCTGTTGCTCCATATCAGCTTAATTATATGAGTGAAGCTGAAATTGCAAGTCTTGAAGTATTTATCAAACGTGTTATGCGTAGTGATAAATGTGGTATTAAGTCTGTTGAAGATGGTCTTGCTATTGCAATGAGAGCTAAAGACCTTAGACTTCCATTTTCTACTTGCATTGAACATATTCATGTAGTTCAAGGTAAAACAGGTGTTGATGTTCACATTATTAAGGCATTACTTGTCAAAGGCAGCGTGAGTTGGGAAAAAGTAGATAATTATCGCGCTCTGTACGAATATACAGATGGCTTTAATGCTTATGATGAAGATAAACTTCCATCTGACTGTATTAAGTGTCTTACTCCCAAAGAGGCACAAACTAAAAATGCAGAAGATAAAGACCATGAACATATATATGTTTATCCTGTTAAATATTATAAAGATTATAATGGTAATGTATATAAAGAATATCAACTTAATGGTAAGTTTGAAATAGCTACTAATACTAATGAAGCTAAACAAATTGCTTCTACTGGTAAAGTTCCTGTTTATAGAATACCTGCTGTTCCTATTGATTATATTACTAGTTATCGTTTTTATCGTAAAATTGGAGAACGTAATATGGTTGCTACTGGTGAGTTTACTTATAAAGATGCTATTGTTGCTGGATGTTTTGAAAAAGATACTTATAAGAAATATCCTAAAATAATGATAAGTCATAGAGCATTTGTTTATGGTGCTCGTGAAATTGCTAATGATTTAATTATGGGCTGTTTAAGCACAGAAGAATTAAAGACTATGCAAGGTATTGATTTAAGTAATGAAGATATTATTGATATTACTGAAATTCAATAACATGGAAATTTGGAAAACAATAACTGATTATCCAAATTATCAAGTTAGTAATTATGGTAATGTTAAAAATATTAGATTTAATAGAATTTTAAAATGTACTATTACACCTTATGGTTATAAAGTATGTTCTCTTGGCAAAAATAAATTTTATAAACCTTATTTTGTACATAGACTTGTTGCTTCTGCATTTGTAGATAATCCAAATAATTATCCTTGTGTAAATCATAAAGATAAAATTAAACTTAAGGATAATATTATTGTAAAAATTAAAAACAACATTGTTGTTGAAATTATAAAATAAATTATTAACATTTAAATTGAAAGAAAAATGAAAGACTTTAAGAAAGGTTTGAGTTTTGGTATGGGTATTGTTAATGCTGGTCAAAGAGCAGTTAGTGAAGAACCTGAATTGGTAGTTGTTTCTACTCCTGGTAGTTTCCGTATGACTGCACAAGTTTCTAAAGCTCTCGGCATTGCTCATGGTGAATATGTAATGTTCATTAATAACTGTGCAAATATTGATAATGCTATTATCAATAAAGTACCCGAAGTTGTTGCTTTCTGTGAAGAACAAGGTTTGGATATTGAGTCTCCCGAAGCTGCTATGGCTGTTCATGCTGAATTTGATATTTGGGCTTTGGCTAAAGGTATTGCTGAATTAGACAAGAATGGTAATCCTTGTACTACTCGTGTTCGTATGACTAAGAATGATAAGATTAAGTATGTTAATACTTATTTCCAAGAAACTCTTGAAGGTGCTTTATCTTCTTCTAATGAAGAACTGAAAGCTGCTCTTGGTCGTGAAGGTATTACCGAAGATGAACAGAAAGAACTTTTGGTTAGCTGTATTCAAGGTGATGAAATTGTTAAAGTTAAAGGTTCTAAATGTGCTAATACTGCTGCTTTGTCTGGTATTGGTGTAACTCTTAACTTTACTGATTCTAATGTTTGGAAACAGTTAAAATCTAATATGACTGATGAAGAAGCTACTTCTAAGAATCGTGTTTATACAGTAGATATTGATAACTTGCAAGAAGCTGTTGTTAATAACGGTCATAAAGATATTGTTGTTAAGATTGCAATGCTTACCGAATATAAAGATGAAGAACCTATTCGTATCGGTAAGAAAGCTGAAAAAGAAGAAACTGCTGAATAATCAAATCTTCGTCCTAGAAATATAGTATCTTGAACATAGAGCTGCATTGTTAGTATTGCTAATAGTGCAGCTCTTATTTTATCTAATAATTCTTTTAATTACTTTAATTATGTCGACAGAAAAAGAAATTAAGAATGAAGCTACTGTTGTAGCAAGTGCTGAACAAACTGCTAATGCAGAAGTACAAACTCCTAAAAAACGTAGAGGTAGAGGTATTAATAACGATTTACGTGATGTAACTCGTAAAAAGTTTGATGAACGTACTGATTGCAACAAAGCTAATGGCTTGTTTATTGGACATCTTGAAGATGTTAAAGTTGATTGGGCTACACTGAAAGATGATGTTCAAGGTATGCCTTCATTTGCTGGTATGAGTATTCCTTATCTTACATTTACTTTTGCTAGTAATCATGAAAATATTAACGAACGTCGTTATGTAACTCCACGTCTTCTTCCTGCTGAAAGTAATGTTGAAACTATTCCCGGTGGTAAAGGTGCTTGGAAAGTTGATAACATTTTCCGCTTTATGAAACATATATATAATGTATTTGTTCTTAAAGGTCGTGATTTAACAGAAGAAGAAATTGATGCTCTTACTTTACCTTTTGAAGATTTTGATGAAAATATGCAGTATGTACCTGTTGAAGCTGAAGAAGTTATAGCTGGTTATAAGACTGTGTTTGAAAATTATGTTAAGTTACTTAACAATAATGGTAAACCTGTTTATAATGATGCTAAAGGTAAACCTATTACTATTTGGATGAAGCTTCTTCGTTTCGTTAAGAATGATGGTAAATGGCGTGCTGTTGTTGGAAGTAAATCTTCATTTGGTGATTTAGGATTTCCTACATTTATCAATGATGGAGTTATTGAACTTTATAAAGAACAATCTGCTCCTAGTTTACATATTGACCCTTATAAAGAAAGTATTGTTTATCAGAAATCTGCCGAACAAGCTAAACAGCCAAATGTTGCTATGCCCGGTGTAGGTGTAATGCCTGGTGTTCAAACTGCTACTCCTATAAATTCTGTTAGTGGATTTAATGGCGGTGGAGATTTTAGTCCATTTGGTGGTGGTAATGATGCTGCTGGTGCTTTTGTTAATCCAACAGAAGATTTACCATTTTAAAAAATTAAAGTTAGTTAAATAGTTGTATGTAAGAGGATTGGGTACTATTTTAGTACCTAGTCCTCTTTTTTTATATGTTCACGATAAAGGTCAAATTAGAAATATTATGAAAAGAAATATTAGTAATACTATTTTAACTAAAGATTATATTTTCTCTAAAATTAGTCAAATTACTATTTTTAGCACTTATACTGGAATTAGTGTTGAAGATATACAACATTGTATAGATACAGGAGAATTTATATCTAGTCCTTTTCGTGAAGATACTCATCCTAGTTTTGGTTTTAGATATGATAATAGGAATAAACTTAAAGGAAGAGATTTTGCTGGATATTGGTGGGGAGATTGTATAGATGCTGCTGCAACTGTACTCTCTGAAATTGTTCATAAGCAAATTGATATTTCTATTAAAAGTCAATTTCTATTTGTTCTTAAACATATTGCTTATACTTTTAGAAATATTATTTATGGACAAGATAAAGATGAAAACAACGATTATAATATTGCTAGGGCTATTAGTAATGTACGTAATCATAAACCTATTATTGAACTTGTTACTCGTCCGTGGAATAATTTAGATGCTAAATATTGGGGACAATTTGGTGTTAATCTTAATTTTCTTAATACTCATTTTGTTTATCCTGTTGACCAATTTTATATTAATCGTTCAACTAATCCTATTCCTAAATATTTTTATGATAAAAATAAAACAGATTTATGTTATGGTTACGTTCTTGGGCAAGATAAAAGAGGAATAGTTAATGTTAAATTGTATTTTCCAAATAGGAATAAGAAAACTGAAGTTAAGTTTATAACTAATAGTAATACTATTGAAGGAGTTATTAATCTTGAATTAGATAATTATGACGTTATTATTATAACTAAATCTACTAAAGATAGATTAAGTCTTGAATGTTATCTAAAGAGTATTAATCATTCCATCCTCTACGGGGGGTCTACCCTTGAGTCTAAGACTATTGGTGTTGTTAATATTCCACATGAAACTTATAAACTTCGTCAAATTGAATATGATTGGCTTCGTAGTAAACTTAATCGAAATGGTTTTCTTATTAGCCTTATGGATAATGATAGAACTGGTCTTATGGAAGCTGTAATTCTTAAGAATGATTATGATATTATACCTATTATTATTCCTAAAGAACTTGGTGTTAAAGATTTTGCCGAATTGAGAAGTAGTTATTCTATAAATGTTATTAATGAATTAACTCAACAAGTTGTTAAATATATAGAAGATAATTATGGAGAAGAAACTGAATTTACTTGGGATACGGAAGAAAGTAATACTTTGCCATACTAAAAGTTTAGCTGGTATTACATATACTGTTATGCGTCCAATTACTGAAGAAGATGAACAAAATCTTGATAAATGGGAATGTATTAATGTAGATGGTAAACGTATTGATAAAAAAGATATTTATTGTTATGGAGAAATTAATCTATCTTCTAATGATGATGTTGAATATATCAAAAAGTTTAGCTTACTTGATACTGATAATGGTGGAACTATTCATAGTAATTTTAATTATCAAGAAGGTTATGCTCTTATTGAAGGAATAGGTAAAACTTATCCTACATTTGATATTGTTGAATGGTTTAAATATAATCATTGTCTTATAGGTAAACCAACTCGTATTATTATTTATAAATGTAAGAAAGAAAATCTATGATAATAAAAGGATATGAAGAAAAGCTAGATGATAGAGATGTTAGATATATTAATCATGTTATTAATAAATCTACAATGGCTGATGCAATTGAATCTTATATTAAAGATTTAGATTGTACTATTATTTATCCTGATGGTTCTTGTCCTAGACAAACTATTAATTATGGTTATCGTATTACTCTTTCTAGTATTGAATATATTCTTGATAAACTTTATCTTGTTCTAGAACATCATCCAGAAAAAGCTCAAAGTTATATTGATTATCGTAATACTATTATTAAAAGAATTATTGATATACATGAAAAAAATCTTGATTTCGAGAGAAGAAACCCAGTACGATATTATAATAAAAAACCAAGGAAACGCACTAGAAGTGCTAGCAGAGTTAATCAATCAAAAGATGTCTTTACAGGTAAACCCATTGATGTTAGCACCGGTATTGCAAAGGCTATTAAGCCTAAAAAGGAAACGATTGCTCAGAGTAAAGCTAAACTTTTAGGTGGTAAAGCTGTTAGTTTTGCATTTAATGGTTTAAAAATAAGTGAACATAATGAATAAACTTTATCGTAGAAATAACAATGGTGTGCCTACTGTTTGGTGGGCTGAACTTGACAGTGGTACTAATAGTATCACTGTTTTTTATGGTCTTGTTCAAGGTAATATTCGTAAAGAAGTTTATGCTGTGACTCAAAAAGATGGTCAAAAAGAACTTGAAAGTAGATATAATGATAAGATTAAACAAGGATATACATATCTTAATGAACTTTGTGATATGCAGGGTTTACCCCCCGTGGAGGATGGAGATAATGATACTCTATTTAATTTTCTAAATACTTATCTACCTAAAGACCTTAGTAATGGAAACAGTAATCTTCTACTTCCAATGCTTGCTAAAACGTATAATGGTAATGTTTGGAAAAAAGTCAGTTGTATGTATGGTCAGTATAAGATTAATGGTCTACGTTGTATTGTTACTGCTTATACTCAAAATGATATGTTTAAACCTGTTAGGCTTCGTTTCCAAAGTCGTGAAGGTCTTACTTGGCATACTCTTGGCTATCTTGAAGATTATTTGCTTGCTACTATTAATACAAATATTATCGACGATATGATTAATGGATTTGCAGCACTTGATGGTGAAGTTTATCTTCCCGGTTATACTGTTAATCAAATTAATCATTTTGTTAAAGATGCTAATTGTGTTGAAAATAAACTTCTTCAATTTTGGTGTTATGATATTATGATGGAAGGTGGACAAACTCATAGAAATATATATCGTTGTCATATTAAAAACCCTATTTCTTTTAATAATATTAATGAACATTATAATAATAAAGAACGATTGATTATTCTTCCTAGTATATATATTGATAATGATAATAAAGCTATTAAAGCTAGAAATCATTTTATTAATCTAGGTTTTGAAGGTCTTATACTTCGTAATGCTGAAACTGATTATCAATATGGTAGACGTAGAGCTAATTATATGGAGAAGTTTAAAGATGCTGCTGAGGGAGATTTTATAATTCTTGATATTTATAAAGAAAAGAAACGTGATTTACCTATTCTTCTTTGTAAAAATGATATTAATGATGAAAAGTTTGAAACTCGTTTAAGTGTTAGTCATATTGTTCAACAAGAAGTTTTATTTGATTCTCAATCTTATATTGGTAGAACTGTTCATATAGAGTATGGTGAACGAAGTGGTGTTACTAGAGTTCCATTTCATGTTAAAACTGTTGTTATAAATGGAGATACTAGATTATAATGTAATTAAGAATAATAATTTTGATAGAACTAAATCTTATTTTAGTTGTTATTATAATTCTATTATTCTATTTACTGATTATGATGCTAAAAGTTATAATTTTGCTGTTAGATATAATGACATAACTAAAAGTAATGAACTTTATGTGATTTTATATAATGATGATAAAGTTAATAATAGTATTCCTGTTGTTCGAGATGCTAATACTGGATTTAAATTATATATTCCTAATAGAGTTATTAAACTTCTCGATACAAGATTGCGTAATGCTTTTGTTGTGTCTAAAGATGATTTTAATGTTAATGTTAAGTTTGTAGAAGAACGTAATAGTTTTTGTATTATTTATAATATAGATATTGAATAAGGTGAAGCCTAGTACATAATATGGTGTGCTAGGCTTTTCTATTTGTTAGAGGTCTAAAACTATACAGAACACGCTCGTAGACATGATTCTTTTTGCCTGTATTCAATTTTATATATCAGAATGATTAATCTATCACGATAAGATTTGCGTGTCATGTTGAGCCTTAAAATGCGTCATTCTCACCATGATATTTAACATTAAATTCAGCATCATTATTACTAGTAAATTCCTATTATATTTTTATATTTGTCTTGATAAACAAAAACAAATTATTATGACTATTAATAAAGTTACTATTGTTGGTATTAAAGGATTTAAAGGAAGTGGTAAAGATACAGTTGCTTCTATGATTAGTTATATCCTTCATGATGGTATTATGAAAGCTAGTTATGATACTTGGCTTCTTTATCATAAAAATGGGTTTGTTGAAAATGATGAAATAATTATTCATTTTGCTGATAAACTTAAAGATGATATTGCTGCATTTTGTAATATTGACCGTAAACTTCTAGATAGACAAGATGTTAAAGAAGAAAATTATTATAATTTTAAAACTGGTATTGTTTCTACTAATATTAAAGATGCTACTTATGTTGTGGATAAATGTAATGATGCTATATTAAAATATAATGACTTATCCTCATATCTTGTTTTATATAATAATAATGTTAGTATTAAAATTAGAGTTCTTCTTCAATATTATGGTACTAACATTATTAGAAATCATTTTTGGAGAGAAGCTTTTATTCGTTATACTATGAATAAAGCATTTGATATAAGAAATAGTAAAGGACAATGTATTATAGCTGATGCTAGATTTGATAATGATGAATGTAAAGCTATCAGAGATTGTGGAGGGATGATAATTAAAGTAGATAGAAAATCTAATAATGATAATCATGACAGTCACGAAAGTGAACAAATAACAATTAATAAAGATGATTATGTTATTGATAATACTGGTACTCTTGTTGGTCTTTTCTATAAAGTTCTTAAATTTGTAACTGATTATATGGTATGAAATTACATCCTATTTTTGGTATAAATGCTCTTGCTAGAGTTTGTATATGTTGTGGTAAAGTTATTGGTTATACTCCACTTGGAAATTCTGTTGAAGAAGATGCTAGTAAGAGTAAACAAATAGCTGAAGCTATTGTATGTAAAGAATGTATAGATAAGCTTGATAGTGAAACTTGCTTTATAGCTTGTGACATGGATAAAGATAATTATATAACTGCTACTTATGATACTTTATGGATTAGAAATAAAGGTCTTAAAGAGTTTTTTAAAGAGCTTGATTCTATACAGCCTATTAATATTATACCTAAAGAACATTTTTATAGTATATTTGGAAATGTAGTTAAAGATTTTTATGATAATAAAGAAGATGAAGATAATAGAACCAAAAGTTGAACTTTGGCAACAAGGAGATGATGCTAAAGCTCATGTTGCTAGATGTGCAAGAGTTTGTTATGGTAGAACAAATGGTAATGATGAAGCTACTATTAAACGACTTATTAATGATGAACATTGGAGTATGTTTCGTCATGGAACTTATTATATAATAGCTAATGATAGTGATAAAACTTTAGAAACTATTGTTATTAATTATGCTAATACTATTGGTTTTAGTTATCATTATGAAAAACATGTTTATTATATAACTGTTAATGGTAATTGGGTTTTAGACCATAAAACACAATTTGGTTATCTATCTAAATATATTGTTCCTATTGAAGATTTTTGTAATACTGAAATAGGATTTCATATGATGAGATATACTTTTTGTGTTGATACACAAATTAGTACTTCTCGTGAATTAAATCGTGTTAGTCCTAATAGTATTGCTGAAAAGTCAACTAGATATGTTTATGAAGATGGAAGTATTTGTAAACCTCATTGGATGACTGATGAAGAAGTAGATTATTTAAATAATGAACCTATTTTTGAAGAATGGTGCAATTCTCATAAAAAAGCATCTATTTATAGAGATAGTTGTAATAATTCTTTTAATAAATATAAACTTCTTGTAGATATTGGTATGCATCGTCAAGATGCTCGTGGTGTTCTTCCTCTTGATACTGCTACTAGATGTGTTTATACATACTCCGTAGATGAATGGCGTCATATTATTGATTTACGTTATTATGGTACTAACGGCAAACCTCATGAAAATGCTAAGCTTATAGCTGGTATGATTAGAAATAATTTAATGGAACTCGGATATGACTTCAGAGATTGATAAACTTAAACACTTTCATGTTGAAAATTATAGTGATACTAATTTCACTGATGACTTAAATGAAGAAAAGTAAACGTTATATTAAAAAGCAAAATAATAAACCTCTTATTAATAAGAAAGTTTTAGCTAAAGTTATTAGAGAAAGTAATATTTGTAAACATGCTATTAAAGAACTTAAACTTGCTGGATATGGTAATGGAGAAGGTGGTCCAAATGATTGGATGTATCAACAAGTAATTGAAGCTGTTGCTATATTTGCTTCTCATGGTAATAGTGGTAGTTCTGCTCATTGGGAAATTAATCTTGTTCAAAAACTATGTGATTGGGATATTATTAGTCCTCTTCGATTTACTGATGATGAATGGAGTCAAATAAGTTCTGATGGTACTTGTCAAAACAGACGTAAATCTGATGTATTTAAAGAACCAGATGGCAGTATTCATTATAATGGAGCTTTTACTAAACGTCCTATTAGTAGATATAATTTTGATACTAAAGAATGGATTGATAATAAAAATCCTATTTGTTGGCATGGTGGATTATTTGAATATAAAGATAATATTCTTACCGGTAGATATCTTAATCAATGTCATTTACTACCATATAAAATTAATAAAGGATGGACTCCTCGTCCTACAATAACTATTGATTGTGTTGAATTAGAAATAGCTCCTGATAATTGGATTATGGCTGTTGATGCTAATAATACTAATTTACTGTTACTTAATGCTTATTATAATATTCAATGGAAAGAATGTTCTTGTTTAAAAGGTATTCGTCTTGAAGATGTTACTGTTGAACTTGAAGAAGAAGCATATGAAGAAATGAGAAATAATTAATAAATTATTAACTATTTAAATATTAAAGTTATGGGAAGAAGATTTTATGGTTTTAATAACCGTTTTAGAACTACTAAAAATACAGAAGCTATTGTATTTGAAAATGGTGGATTTGTTGGTAATCTTGGTTTGAGTAAAAAAACTATGGAAGAAATATATTGAAGCTAGTTATAAATATAGAACTAATACTGATAAAATGACTGCTAGTGATTATACTCATTTATTTGGTTATTTAAATCCTTATTATCGTTCTGCTTATAATGTATCTAAATGTAGAAAATAATGGCAACTATTTATAATATTACTACTGAACTTGAGGATATATTTCTTGAGTTAGAAGAAAATGGAGGTGAATTAACTCCTGAACTTGAAGAACGTCTTGCTATTACACAAGAAAGTCTTAAATCTAAACTTGATAGTTATCGTAAAGCATATACTGTACTTAATCTTGAAGCTGAATCTTGTAAAAAGGAAGAGCAACGATTAGCTGTTCTTCGTAAAACTAAAGAAAACAATGCTGAAAGACTTAAAAGGGTTATGCTTGATGCTGTTATTACTTATGGAGATTTAGGTAAATCTGGTAATAAAATTATTAATTTAGTTGATAGTAAACTCTATACTAAGAATAGTAAATGTGTTGAAATTGATGAAAATCTTAATCAGATATTTATTGATTTAGTTCTTGAGCATTTACAATCTCTTTGGGATAACGATATGATTGATAGTAATTTCTCATTTAGTAGAGATGTTCTTCTTGAACAAATTAATGATAAATTTACTAAAAAATATCCTGAACAATCTGCTAGACTTAGAGAAGAAACTGGAGGTTATTTTACTCTTGATGATTTAGATTGTATTAAAGTTAAATTTGAGATTGAAAAACCTGTTGGTGATTTAGCTAATAAAATTAATTTTGATTTACTTAATACTTTCTTTAATCATCAACATGAAATGACTAGAAGTAGTAGTATTAATAAAACTACTATGAAGAATATTCTTAATGATGGTAGAGATATTAGTATAGCTAAACTTGTTGAAAATACTAGTCTTATTATTAAATAACTTAGTTATACTCCCCGTAGAGGACAGAATTAAGTTCATCCTCCACGGGGAGTCAACACTACTAATCTTGCTAATTATGGAACTAGAAGAAAAAGTAAAAGAATTAATAAAATGGTGTATAGATACTTATGGTGTTAATAAAGACCGGGCTGTTAGAGATATTGAAAGTGTTATGTTACGTATAAGTCATAAATAATATGTATAAAGTAAAAGGTAAACCTTGGGCTTATTCTGGTGCTATTAATGTATCAGATTGTGCTACTGCTAAAGAAGTTATGCTTAAAGCTGGACTTAATTTTAATGTAGCTAAATGTGAACTAGTTGGTAAAATGCCTATTAAACTTACTGGAACTGATGAAGAACTTGACCGAATTATTAAAGAACAAAAAGAAGGCGCTCATGTTTTTGGTACTGACATTTATCGTAAGTGTGATAACGCCTTTGCTACCTATCGTACTGATTACAATATTCCTTTAGGTGTTGTTAAAAGTAAATATACTATTGTACAAAACAATGATGCTTTTAATTTCTTTGATGACGCTATTGGTAAAAATTCTGCTATTTGGCAAACTGCTGGATTTTGGGGAAATGGTGAGAGAATATTTGTAAGTGCTAAACTTCCTAATAATATTCTTGTTAAAGGTGACCCTGTTGAAAATTATCTAGTATTTACTAATACTCATGATGGTAGTGGTGGAGTTAAGATTTTATTTACTCCTATTAGAGTTATTTGTCAAAATACTCTTAATGCTGCTATTCGTACTAGTAGTAATTATGTTAGTTTTCGACATACCACTAGTGTTCATAATAAGATTTCTGTTGCACAAGAAATACTTGGAATTAGTAAAATTAAATCTGAAGAATTTGGTCAATATTGTAATTTACTTGCTAATATTAAAGTTACTGACGAAGATGTAATTCAATTTATTGGAGAAAATCTTCTTACTAGTGATGAAATTCAACGTCTAAAAGATACAGGTCATACTATTAAAGATATTGCTTATCGTAGTGGTTTAGCTTTAACTGATAGTAAAATAAGTAGTAGAAAAATGAATGTTATTTCTGATACTTATAGTTATTATTTTGATGGTCCAGGTCAAAGAGATATTCTTGGTACAGCTTGGGGTGCAGTTAATGCTATTAGTGGATATTATTCTAATATAGATAATATTGAAGGTACTAAGCGATTTGATAGTATTTGTTATGGTGATAAATCAAGAAAAATAGAAAATGCTTTTGTTCTTGCAGAAGCTCTTTAATTTAATAATTTAATTATATATGGAAGTAAAAGTATTTAAACTGAAAGAGATTAAACTTCTTAGTGGAGATGTTGTAGATGTAGAACAGTATTGTAATGTTCAACCTATTCTGCCTGCTTATGGTAAAGAAGGTGATGCTTGTATGGATGTTTATCCTATTCTTTGTGAATATGATGAAGAAAAAGATAGAATTATCTATCATACAGGTTTAGCATTTAATATTGGAAATGATGCTAATGGTGAACCTAATGAAATGTCTTTACGTCCTAGAAGTAATCTTACTAAATCTGACTTTTATATGCCTAATGCTCCTGGTACTCTTGATTGGGGTTATCGTGGAGAACTTCTTATTATTTTTAAGAATCGTACTTCTAGAGATTTAATTCATGCTGTATCTACTCTTGTTGAAGTAGTTGATAAACTTAGAGAACATATGCATTTACCTGATAGTATGATTGGCAATTCTAGACTTAAACTTAATAATGTTAGAACTACAATGACTAACATACTTGCTAAAGTTTCTACTCCACCATATAATTGTGATGGTAAAGATAGATGTTGTCAATTAATTATTAATAGTGCTCAGAGAATTACTTGGAAAGAAGTTGAATCTATTGAAGAATTAGGAGAAAGTGAACGTGGAAACAAAGGATTTGGAGAAGGAACCGGTGGAGGAGCTAAAGCTTAAAGTTGGTGCTCGTTATATTCATAATAAAACGTCTAATGAATATATAATTATTAGTATTACTAAAATGAAACATCCAGATACAGGTGAATGGATTCCTGCTGTTATTTATAAAGTTGATGGACTTGAACCTTTATGGTGTAGAAGTGTTGAAAATTTTAAAAGTTATTTTAGTGATGCTAAAGTTGAAGGTAATGAAGTTTATCTATGAAAAAGTTAATCTTGTTTTATTTACCTGATTGTAATGTTAGTAAACTTTTTGAAGAAAGGCTTCATAAAGTTCTTGCTCTTCCTGAGTTTGCCGGTAGGTTTAATCTTATTAGGCATAATCTATATACTGATACTGGTAGACAAGAAGCGCGTAGTGTTGGTATTAGTGATGCTCCTACTGCTTATTGTAATGGTGATATTCTACGTGGTGTGCAAAGCGATTACACTATTCGGAAGTATCTTCGCAAGTTGTTAGGAAAGTCATAGATATGATTCTTTTGCCCTACATTGAATTTTAATTGTTATTGTGATTAATCTATCACGATATGAATATCATTCAATGTGGGGCTTTAAAATAGCTAATTTTATAAATTCTCATTATATTATACGAATACTATGGTTAAAATTGAATTTTATTATAAAAGTACTGATAAAGATAAAACAGAAGCTATGCGAGAAGCTATTGATATAGCTTTATTTGGTACTAATGTTCAATGTAATTTTAAAAATCTTCCTGACCATCTTATTCTTGAAGATATGATACTTGAAAAGGCTGTTGCTGGTAAGAATATTACTGAATATCCTACTTGTATTATATATCGAGATGATACAGAATATAAACGATATAGTAATTCTGTTACTTGGGAAGAACTTCGTAATGATATTAATTATCTTACTGGAGATGAACCTACAAGACAAACAAATAATATATTTGTTGAAGCGTTTATTGATGAACATGATTGTATAACTCGTGCTAAATGTGCTGATGCTATTGCTTGGATGTGGAAATATCAAAATACTAAAGTAGAATATATTCAAACTAATGTTGATAATCCGAATAAGTTTGCTATTGTGATTAAAGATAGTTGGAGAACTTATGCTACTTATGTATATTCTGATAGCCTTACTACTGAAATGATTAAGAATACTCTTCTTAGAGTTCCTAATACTATTAAAGAAGCTGTTAAAAATAATGCTATTGTGTTATGATACGTATTGATTGTTTTACTAGAGATGGTTGTGACGCTTGTAAAATAGCAATTAAAAATATAACTGATGCTATTAATGAAGCTAATTGTGATATTACTCTTAATATTCGTAATACAAATCTAGATGATATTCTAAGAAAAGAAATTACTAAATTTCCTACTACTGTTATTACTAAAGTCGATAATGATTATAAAAGAAAAGAATTAGCTCGACTTGAAGGTAGTTTTCCTAGTGATTATATTAAAGATATTATTAACAAACTTGAAAAAGAATAAGCTATAATGACAGTTAAAGAACTTATAAAAATGCTTGAAACTTGTGATAAAGAATCAATAGTATATATTAATTGTGGAGATGATATTAATTCTATTGATGAAATATATGATTATAGTAATAATTGTGGAGAAGTTATAATAGTTAGTAATTAATTAAATCTTAAAGTTATGACAGTTAAAGAACTTATTGATAAACTTCAACAATTTGATGAAGATAAACTTGTTTTAGTTGAAGATACTGAATATAAAGAATTTCAGGCTATTGATGTTGAACCGGTAGATGATAGATTTATAATAATTACTACTACTATTAAATAAATAATTAAATTTTAAAATTATGGCTAAATTTATTGGAGTTAAAATGATTGAAGCTGTTCCTATGACAGCTCGTGAAGCAAATGACAAAGGTTATAGAATTGGTAATCATTCTTTTGAAAAGGATGGTTATGAAGTAACTTATCCTAATGGATATAAATCTTGGAGTCCTGCTAAAGAGTTTGAGAAAGCTTATTATAAACTTGAAGACCCTGCTGGAGATGTTCTTAAAGAGAATGATATTAAGAGATTTATTAGTAATATTGAAAATGTAAAAGTTGGTACTAAAACAACTAATACTACTCTTACTTGTCTTACTGGATTTGAAGTTCATGGTCAAGCAGCTTGTGTAAAACCTGAAAACTTTGATTTAAATGTTGGTTCTAATTATGCTCGAATTAAAGCTGAAGATAAAATTTGGGAAGGTCTTGGATTTGTTCTTCAATGGGCTAAATATGGACTAAAGAAGTAAATAGTATTAATGCTAATGGTTTATATGTTATACTTAAAGCTGGCTCTAATAGAGCTGGCTTTATTTAATTTGATGATTAGCTTGGAACCGCTACGAGTGCTACGCACTCTTCGCTATACTCCCCGTAGAGGATGGAATGGTAGTTGCGCTAGTAATATTAGTATAGTTATTAATGATAATGATTATATTGATTGAATGAATACTAGTCTATTCCATCCTCTACGGGGAGTTGAGCGTAGCGAAGCGGAGCGTTCTACTAATCCTTAAACTTATAGTCGTTGGCATGACTGAAACCTCGGTAGCTAAGCTAGTCTTACTACTGGGGTTTATTTTTATCTTATTGTTAAACTTAAATATATTATAATTATGGTTGCATTTATTGTTCTTCTTGGATTTGTATTTGGTGGTGTTAAATTATTAGCTGTTGCTAATAATATTAGTGATAGTGAAGCTATGGATAAGTATAGTGGAAAACTATTTGTTATTGGTATTATAGTTTTTGCTATTCTTATGTGTGTTATTGGTAATAATGATGATGGTTTTAATTAAGATATTACTATTATTAATAATCATATAGGCTATGCGCCTACGCACAAAGGTTGCACCTTTGATTGGCTTATAGAATAGACTAGATATTCGTAGTCGTTAAAGTGCTGATAATCAGCATAAAAGCTATGTTAAATCAACACCCGTAGTATGACTGATACAAAGATTAGTAGAACTAGTACAAAGATTAGTATAATTTTTTATTCTATTAACATTTGGTATAGTTATATTTTTTATCTTTGGAATATAAAATTATATTCTTATGCCTACATTTAAATCTATTAGTAAAAGTGGTAAAACTAGTAATAGCATAGTTAATTATGCTATTAATGATGTTAATACAGTAGCTATTGTAACAAAAGATGGTGAAATTATTGATAAGAAAGATGTTCTTGTCATGTATGCTGATTCTAAAAGTCATAAACAACTTATTGATGAACAAAAGAAAAGATTATATTTTAAAGTGTTTATTGATACTTTAGGTAATATTTATAATCTTACTAATAATGAAAAAAATGTTTTATTTTATATTAATAGTCATGTTCTTTTAACAAGACAAAAACCGGATAAAACTAAACTTTATTTTTCGGTTAATGCTATGTTTTATGACGATTGTGAAGAAGAAACTAAAGTTCCAAAACCATCTATAAAATCAGCATTATCTAGTCTTAAAGATAAAGGATTTATTAATCATTATAAAGATAAAGAAGATAAATGTGTTAAAGGTTGTTATGTTGCTAATCCTAAATATATTTATAGTGGTACTCCTGAAGATTATGTTAATGATTGTTTTGAACTTCAAACTAAAGGTATTCTTGTATTAATATAAAGAAAGGGCTTGTCTAGGTAGTGATACCATAGGCAAGCCCTTATTTTTTTACTAGGTTCAAGTCCAGCTTATTCAAATATATCTTTAGCTATATCTTTATAAGGTATAATACTAAGTATATTTTCATCAAGTTTATAATAACTATTATTATTAGGTAAATCAAGAACATGATTAATACTACGAACAACAGGTATATTACGAATAGCCATAACTTCAAACTTATTCATACCTTTATATCTACCAGTAGTATATTCCTCAGTAAAATCTTCTTCAATAAGGAATCTAGCAGCCATAGCAGTAGTACCAAGTAAGTCATTAATAGTTTGTTCAATAGCAACAGGACTAGACCATAGTTTTTTACCTTCAGCATAAGCTCCAAATGGAGTAAATGAAGCAGCTTCAGAGGCAAGACGGTCAGCATTATAAAGCATAAGATTATACATAATACTTTCATCGTCATCACCTCCCATACCAGTTATAGCAATCGCGCCAATAATAGCAGCTCCTACATAAAGTAAATCACCTAAATTACGTCTAATATTTGCTTTTTCATGTTCAGGAAGAAGTTCATAATTAAGTTTAAAATTAACAGCAAATGAAAGTAAATTCTTACCATAAGTTTGGAATGCTTTAAGAACATCACTTACATTATTAATTTCTCCTACATTAGTTTCTTTAAATGGAATAGTCAAATAATCATAAAGACTAGTATAACTACCTTTTTCAATAGTACCTAGAGTTTCATTATAATAACCATTCCAACGATAACGTTTCTTAAAACCCGGATAAAGATGCTTATGATATTGCATAACCGTACCACCCAACCAATGTTGTTCAATATTAGCAGAACCAAGTTTATCATAAACACCATGAACTTTTTTATTTACTTCACGAACTTTATCAATAAATTTAGCATATTCTTTAAGAGTAAGTTTACTATCAGATTTTATTTGAGCAATTCCATCTTTAAGTTCAAACTGATTATAAATATCTGGAAGTTTAGCAAACTCTTTATCAATATTCTTAATAAGTTCTTTACGTTTAGCTATATATTCTCTTTGCTGTTCTTCATTAAGATAAGTCTTAACAAAATCGAATATAGGATTAGCTTTAAATAGATTATATTTAGCTCGTTTTTTATTATCAGCTTTAGCATCATCCATGAACTTATTGAATTGTTCAAGTAGAGCTTGGTTCTCTCCTCCACGGGGAGTATTTATTACAGACATAAGAGCATCTTGTTCAGCTTTACGATGATACATTTCTTTACTCATTATATCATAACCACCTCTACCATTATCAACAAGTCTATGAGATTTAAGCATAGCAAATAACATAGTATTTTGCATATAATGTTCACCAACAGATTGAGGACTAAATAGTAATCCACGAACTCTACGAATATTTTCTTTAAGACCTTCAGCAGTACTAACTTCAGTTACTCTATCAAAATCAACTACATGACTAAGTTTAATAATAGCATCTTGAAGTGTACTACTATTTTCACTATACATATTAGCCATATAACTAACAGTTCCTTTAATCCATTCAGATTTACCAGCTTCCCAATCTTTAAGATTAATATATTCACCAGCAGCTCGTTCCATAAATATATTACTAGAACCAGTAAGAACGTTAGCAATACCACCAGTTATATTCATCATCATATATTTACTACCAGCAATATTTTGAGCAAGAGAACCTAATTTAACTAGATTAGGAGTTTTATTATCTTTATATTGTTCAAATACAAGACGACGAATAAAACTTCTAAGATGTTCACTAGTTCTAGTTTGTTTTTCTTGTTTATATTCAATTTCACCACCGGCACTAGCTTCTCTATTTTCAGTTATACTACCTTTATAATTTATATCGTAAGCAGTATTACTAGTAATAATTTGGTCAGCAATATAAAGAAGATTTTTAACTGTTTTAACAGCATTATATCTATTACTTTCAATTAAGAAACTATTAAATACTTCTTCCCAATTACGATTAAGAATATCATTATGAATTTTATTATTCTTTTCAATAATCTCATCTCTAGCTTTAATAGCAGCAGCTTTACGTTTACTAAATTCTTCATCACTTTCATTAGGTTCTTTAAATCTAGGTATAGTAGGAAGTTGTTGAGTATCTTTATTAACTAACTGAACTAATCTAGGATTAGGAATATCATAATCTTTATCAAAAGTTAAATCTTCATTATTTCTCCAACTAGTATTATTAGGAACATTGGCTGTCCAACCAAGAAAACTAAGAGCTTGCTCAAAGTAATCTTTAATAGTCATATCTTTAGATTTAGGCAAAGCTGGAAGATAACCCATATCAACATATCGCTTATTACTATTAGTAAAACAATACTTTTTCATAAGTTCATTTACTTTATTCATAAGTTCAAGTTGATACTCATTAAGACTAGTATAATTAGGATTATCATATCCTGTTCCTACTTTGTACTTATTAACAAAACTACTATATTCTGGATTAACAAGTTCTTCTTTAGGAGTAATATGCATTTGATTAATACGTGGTTCATAATTACCAACAACAGCTGAACCATCATCTTTAATCATTTGCATAGTAGTCCAAATACGAATAGGCTTAATAGTACGAGTATATGGGTCAAAATAATGATTATCTCTATACCATTGTTTATATTCAACACTATCAATACCATATTTGTCAAGAACTTCTCTTTCTTTCATATAATAATATTGAGTAGTAGTTTCTCTAGTTCTCTTTTGAAGAATATTAATTGCAGCAGTTCTATCAATATCAGTCCATTTATCTAAATCTTTAGGTTTAATAATACCATAAATAGTTCGATTAGGTCTTTCCGCAATAGTTCCATTTTCTTCAACTTGTTCACTAAATACTTCTAACCATTTATCATAATACTTTTTACCTTTAGCAAAAGCTCTATTTTTATCAAGTTCATATTGTTTCCAATTATAAGTAACATCACATTCACTTTCAATAAATTCAGCAACACGTTTTGCTTTATCTTTATCAGTACTTTTTTCTCCTCTAGTAATTTCATTAAATACTTCAAAACCAGTTTTAAGTTGTTCTAAATCTTCTTGACTAATATCAGAAGTATTAAGAGTTCTAGTAGCATTATTAAAATATTTTTCAAGTATTTTATTAATAGCTTCTCCTACATTAATTTCTTCTTCGCTCTTAGATTTATTACCAGTAAGATAATTATAGAAATCAGCACGATAAATTCTAAGTTCATCTTCAGCAGAACGAATAATACCAGCATAAGGCATACCGTTACCTTTAGTATATTTATATTTTCTAACTGTTTCAGCTTTAATAAGAGCTGCACGTTCTTCAGGTATCTTACGTCCATCAACTACGTTAAATTCATCTTTAGCTTGAAATTCTCTAATAGCAAGATTAAGAACACTATTACCTTTATTAGCATCTTTAAGTTCTTCAAACGCCCAATTTAAATCTTCTATATCTTTAATATCAAGAATATATCTAGTATTCTTACGAATCCATTCTTTAGCCTCACGATATTCAGGAACTTTCATAAGTTCTTCCATACTAATAAGAAGATTACCATTAGCGTCACGTTGACTTTCATATTTACTAATAATAGAAAGTTGTTCTTTAAGTTTAGAATCAAATCCTTCTTTAGCTTGCTTATCATAGAACATTTCTTTAATTTTACGAATATTAGTTTGATAAGCACGAAGTCTTTCAGCTACATTTAAATCATGACCAATTTTTTTATTACCATCTTCATCGTAAAGACTAGTAAGACTATCCATTTGAGCGTATATACGTCCAAGTTCTTCATCTTGACTTTGTGTAGTAACATTATCAGTCGCTTGACTTAGAATATCTCGTATTCTACCATTAAGTCTTTTATATTCAGCAAATTCTTTAGGAATACCATCATCTCCTTTTTTAAGTCCTAATAAACTTCTTTCAAGATTTATAATATAAGTAGAATATTCAATAGTAACATCATTACCATTTTCATCTTGAACAGTAATTGGTTTAAGTTGATGAATAGTAGTCATATCAATAAATTTAGCTTTATTAGATAAAGCAATAAGATGTTCAACACTATTTATACCAAATTTTTGTTCAGCTTCAATAGCAGCATCTCTATATTTCTTCATCTTTTCTTCCCAAACAGGATTATTAGGTTGAATTAATCTACCATCATCATCTATAATACTATCAAGACTAACAGATTTACCATCTTTAGTAGCTCTAGCTTTAAGTTCTTTAAGATAATTTCTAAAGTCATTAGATTCTTTAATACCATTAAGACGACCTTCTTCAACAGTACCCATAACGTCTTTAAGTATATTCTGCAATACAAAGTTACGATTAGCACGAATATCTTGTATCCAATAATCCATAAATCCAGTATCGCCATAAGCATCAAATTCTTTCATAAGGCCACTTATATAATTAGGATTAGTAGTACGTAATTGAATCCATCTTTCAAACCAATCTTTTCTAGCAGAATGTACAGTAGTATTAGAATCAACTTGATTAACTAATTTTTGAATCTTTCTAATATTCTCTTTAGTTTTATCATCAAGATTTGTACTATCAATATCAATTTCGCTAATAAGTTTATATTTATTCTTAAATGTATTAGCACTAAGAATAACATCTAAGAAACGATTTTGAAGTTGTTCATCTTTAAGAACTTTACCAATAACATCTTTATCATTAATAGGTTTATCAATACCATCAATTTTAATAAAACGATTAATATCATTAAGAATATTATTAGCTTCAACATCTATATAATTAGCTATAACTGATAATGAAAATTCAGAATTATCAGAAAGACTACTACTATCAAGATAGTTAATTTCAGCATTATTTAAAGCATTAAGAACATTTTGAGCAGCAGGTTGTCCATGGCGAACAGCTCTTGAAATAATTAAACTTGCATTTTTAGCAAATCTACCAATAGGAGTTTGGTCATCAACACTACTATATCTATCAGTATTACTAGTAACTCTATCTATTTCATTTTCATTAATTTCAATAAACAATCCAAGTTTATTATCTTCAATGTTAGGATATTTAGCTTTATATTGTTTTAAATCATCGCTTAAATTAATAGCAGTAGTTCCATTAATATTAAGATAAAATTTATCATTAATAGTATATATAGTATTATTCTCAAAAGGAGTATTCATAAAAGGTTGGAAATACTCATCAGATATATATTTACTATATAGTTCAAGAACTTCTTTATAACCTTTATTTACAGCTTCATTAATATTATCTTTAATACCATCAATAAATTTATCTCGTTTTTCTTGTTGAGTAAGACCATCATAAAGGAGAACAGCTAATGGTTTATGAATATTATTATTAGCTATAATACTAGGCTCAATACTATTATAAGTTTCAAATGATTCAAGTCTATCAATAGGATAATAAGCTAAAGTTCCATCATAAGTTCCTTTAATATATAAATTTCTATTAATTCTAATAACATTAACAGCATCTCCATTTCTTATTATTCCTACATTATCAAGATTTTCTTGACCATTAAAAGTAATAATACCACTTCTTTTTAGACTATAATTAATTTTATTATTAGTAAGTCTTTTAAATGTATAACTAGGACAATTAAAACTATTATAATTCTTACGAATAAAACCAATTATATCTTCAACATTATCTTTATCAACAAAACCATAACTATTAATACCTTTCATAGCTATATCTCCAATAGCTATTCCATTATCGCGCAATCCTCTAAGGGGAGTATTACTTATAAGTCTACTAATATTTCTAGTTCTAAATTTATGACCTTCAACAATAAAAGCATATTTAACTAAATCAAGAGCTGTAAGTTTAATAAGAGGATTGGGATGATTCCAAGCTCTATCAAACAATCTATGGGCTTCATCATTAGTAATATCACCTTGTATGTAATTAATATATTGAATATTTACATTACGACGATTACTTCTTTCGTCATTAGCAACTATTTCAATATGTTCAAATACACTACCATCTTGACTAAAATTACGTTTAATCCAATCAACTTTCTGAGCAGGAGTAAGTCTAGCAAATACATCAATTTCAGTTTGTGTAGGTTCAAATATATTTTTAACTACAACATCATCAGTTTTAATATTAATTAATGTACCACTTACTCGTCCAACTTCTAAAGCTCTAGATTGACCAGTACCATATTCTTTAATATATTTAGGATGAACAAAATCACCATTAACAACAGTAACAGGTAAATTAAGATAAGAACTACCATTATTACCTACTTCTAGTTTATTAATAAGATAATCTTTATAATCATTATATAACTTTTCAGTCATTATTCCACCTTTAGTCCATTCTGCTATTCTATATACATAATCAATAAATACAGGATTAGCAGTTTCAAATACTTGTTGAGTAGCTTTAACACTAAGAGCAGTACTCATTTGTAAAAATGCAGCTAAACTAGGATAACTACTTTTAGATATATCTGATTTAATAAACGCATCTATACCACCACTAATATCAGGAAATACACTCTCTAACAGCAAGGTTTGACCCCCCGTAGAGGATGGAGCATAAATATTACTATTTTCAATAACAGTTCTAGCATCTCTAAATACTTTATCACTAGCATAAAAACTTTGTTTAGCACCATATTTATCAGCACTAAGAATATTAAGATTATTACTTATATCCTGTCCGATTGAGTTTAACCGATTGAATTGTGCTAGAACATAAAGGTCAAATAAAGCCTGCTGAACGCCATTCATTTCCCCTCTAAGACGAGATTTATATGCGTCTGATGAAAATATAAGGTCTGGTGATGAAAATGCGTCAGAAACGCTTAAATTGAACAATTTCTTAAAAGTTTCACCATAACTTTTATCAATAGTTTCAATTAGCTTTTTACGTCCAGCAAAATTAATCTTATCTTTAAAACCAAGACTATGAGCAACTTCTCTAATAGCTTCAGTAAGCGGATTTTTAGTACCTTCCGCAAGAACACTATTAGTTTCTTTCCATTTACGAACTAGTATGTCAATAGCAGGTTGCCACATAAATCCAATAGCAGTATCATAATTACTTCCAAAGTCAACAATAGTTTTAAAAGCATTAAACGTATAAGTATTTTCATTATGTATAGCTCCCTCTTTCATAACATCAAGAATATGAGCAGTAGTCTGAGAACTATAAGGATTAATCAAATAACCATCAACATTCTTATCATCTCCAGACCAACCAAAATTCTTATGAGTAATACGAATATGTTTACTACCAATAGTTTCAACATTTTCTTTACCATATCTATTAACAGCTTCTTGCTCACTAATCACATCAGTAGTGTACATAACTTTAATACCTTCGCTATGATTAGCTTTAGTAACATTACCAATACTCATAAAAGTATCTCGATTAACACTAATACCTTTAAGTTTAATACCAGAAGTAGCAGCATCAAACCAATCAAGTTGAGTAAAGAAATCACTAGGAGCAACAGTTGTTTTATTAGCGCCAACTATTTCTGCATAAGTTTCATTAGCTTCTTTGACATTTTCAAAATTAGAAGTAGTAGTATTTTCTTCAAATGCAGCAGGATTATTAAGTATATCAATAAATGATTGAATAATAGCATTAGTTCTAGCAGCTTGACTACTTGTATCCTCCACGGGGAGTTTTAAGTATGATTCGTAAGACTTAAGCCCACCATCATTAGCAATTTTTTCAACAACTTTAAGATTGCCATTATAACCTTCAAGAGTAGCATTAATAGCATCTTCGCTATTTTTTAAAGAAGCTCTAATATTACCTTGTTTATTATAAGTTTTACCAAGAATTTTACGACTAGCTTTATCTACATTATCTTTAACATAATTAATATATCCTACTTCATCTTTAGTATATTTAGCATGAGTAATTTCAGTTGGAACACCTTTAACAAGATTAAATGTTTTAGACATACCATAAACACTATCAACGTCAAAGTCAGAACCAGTTTGAGTAACCCATTCATCAGGAACAACAACAGTACTACCATAAGCATCTGGAAGAAACTCCTTAACATACATAATACATATAGATTGCTTACCTTCAGTAGGAATACGATAACCAATCATAGTACGTAAGCTATCAGGAACTTGTTCAATATTTAATCCTTTAAGTTTACTACTCCATCTAGGAAGTTTAATTTCAGTATAATAAACAGGAGTGCCATCAACTTCTCCAATCTTTTTATATTGAAGTTTACTATCTGTTTGAGTTTGTTTATCAACTTTAAAACCAAAATCAGATAACTGAGCAGCATGCCAACCACTAATAAGTTGTCTAGTAATATTAGTATTAAAATAACTATTAGCAATACTTTCAAGTTTACTATTAATATTAGACAAGAATAAAGGAAGATTATTAAATCCAGCACTATCTAAATCAAAAAACTCAAGAAGAGCTTTTTCAACTCCTTGTTGTTGAGCATTTTCTTTAAATCTATCAAAGAATACAAAACGATTAAGATTTTTAATAGTACCATTAGAATTTAAATCAATATGACCATTACTATCTAATTCAATACCAAGTTCAGCACAAGTTTTTTCAAAACTATTTCTAATATTAGCGACATAATTATTAAATACTTTACTCTTAAGTTCATTAAGTTCAGTTCGATTAGGAAGATTATCAAGCATTTTCTTCATAATCTGAATAGCAGCTTTATTACTAGCATCAACCATATGTTGAGGAACTTCTTGCTGACGATAAAGATAATTATAACTAAATAGTTCAGAATTATCAAATACATTATTATCAAATTCTTTAAGAGCTTCATCAGTTAAAACACCATCATTATTCCAAAGTGTCATTCTATTATGTTGCGCAACTTTAACAGTTTCAACAGTATTAATTTGATGAATACCTCTATTAGTCATTATATTATAAACTTTTTCAAGTTCTGTTCCTTTAATAAGTTTAGGAATAAGAACAAACTCAGCATTCTTTACTTGTCTAGGAACTTCAATACCAACAGTAGTATCATAATATAAATCATAATAGAAATTCTTTTGAATTTGAACTTTATTAGCAAATTTAGTCCAATCAATTTTATCTATTGGAGTATCATCTGTAAGACTTTGAATAAGTCCAGCATATTTATCTAATTCACCAGCAGCAGTAATACGACGAATCCATTCTTCAAGAGTAATATATGATTGAGCATCATTAGCATTAACTCCACCTTTAAATGGTTCTAGTATTCGTTCTCTATCTTTTTTATCAAGTCCAGCTTTTTTAAGTTGATTATCAAGTCTATCAATAACAACTTTATCAGAAGCTTTAAAAGTATTATAAATAGTAACACCTCTAAATTTATCTTGAAAAACTACTTTTTTACGTTTAGTAACACCATTAACAATATAAGGAACAGTAACAGCATTACCTTTAATAGTTATATCATATAAATCAGTAGCTATATCTAAATCATTTTTAGTAAAATCAGTATTACCAAAAGGATTACCACTAGCTTGTACTTCTTTAATACGTTTTAGAATAGCTTGACCATTCTTATAAAAACTTTGGTCACCACCATACATATCGTACATACTATCTCTAACAAGATAATCATTAACTAGAAATTCAGCTAAAGATTCATTATTAATCCTATCATCAATAAATGTACCATATTTATTTTTAAGTTCTTTATAACCATTAGTTATATATTCATTTAACCAATCAGCAACAGCATCTTCAAGAGCAATACGTTGTTCTCCATTAAGAACTACTTGATTATTAACATAGTTAAGTCCACGTGTAGACCCCCCGTAGAGGATGTCAATAGTCTTACCATACCCAATTAGTTCATTAAATGCTCCATTACTATTAGGAGTAATTTTACTAACTAAACGTTTAAAACTAAATACTCTACCAGCTAAAACTTTGTGTCCATCTTTAGTAGTAAATACATTACCTTTTCCATCTTTATGGTATTGATTATAAAAATGTTCAGGTTTATTATTATAAGTATCACTAAATTCAAAATCTCCATTAGTTAAAATAGGATTACCATTAGCATTAGTTTTAAACATTACATTAACAGCTTGAGCCATATTAGTAAGTTCTTGAATAGCTATATTATAATACTGTTTAAATAACGGATGTTCTCTATTTATAATTTTAGTTCCATCTTCTAGTTGACTACGTAATCCAGCAAGACTATATCTAGGAGCAGTAATAGTAAAGTTTTTAGGAGCATCACTAGGTATAGGAAGTAAATAATTAGCAGTAGGAGTTTCAGAATTATTAATATCAGTCATAAATAATCCCATAGCAGTAATTAAATAATCACCATCACTCATACTACGATATAAGTCATTATTGTTATTATCTAATTCACTAATACCATTAAGAAGAGAAGTTTTAAACATACTACGAGCATATTCGGTAAGTTTAGGAGTTCCATTTCCAACTCTTCTAAATAATCCATAATTAATTATATTACCATTACTATCTCTATGTTCAAGAAGTAAATTACTATAATCATATTGATGACTAGCAAACTTTTGTTTAGCATAAGCTTCCACCATAGCATTTTGTTCTTCAACAGTAGATTTATCATCATTAATAATTTTAGCAATATTAGTAATAAAACTTCTATTAATAACATCAGAACTTAAATTACCTTCAGGATTACGAGAATTAAGTTCAACAGGAATATAAATAATATCTTTAAAAACATCAGCCATTTGATATATAATAGAAGTATCACCTCTATTAATAAAACTATCAGGCATTTTAGTTCCTTTATCTTTTTTAAGTGCTTCTACATATTTATTATAGTTTTCAACTGTACGATTAATAACATTAGCAAAATTAATAAGATTATTAGCCATAGCTACACGACCAATCTTAGCAATAGCTAAATTAAAACTAGCTTGATTAATATCTGGAAATATTTCTTTAAAAGCATCATATAAATAAAGATTGGCATGAGGAGTATTTTTATATCTATCATATATACGAAACTTTTCACGAGCACTAGGAACACGATTAGTAATAATATTATTCTTAACATTATTATAAAAAGTATTCTGTAAAATAGTACGAGAATCAGTATTAGGATTAGTTACACGAGCACGAACATAACTATTACCATTAGAATCAGTTTGAATATAAGTTTCAATTTTAGATATAATAGGTTTATTAAACACCATCATATACTTATTAGCAAATACTTTATTTTTGCTAAGTAAATCATGTAATTGAATTAAACATTCACAATTTGGAATAGTTTCAGATATACGTTTAAGACTAGCTATAAAATTATCTACATTACTAGTATCAGCACTAGCATATAATATTTTAGATAAGTAATTAGCATCAGAAAAAGTAACAACTCCTAATTCGTTATTAGTATCAAAAGGATAACTTCCATTATCAAGTTGAGAAGCAGCAGTAAGTTTAGGTAAACTTGCAAGATGATATTTAATAATTTCTTCTACGTGTTTATTAAAATCTTTAACTTCACCAATACTTAAATTCCAAAGTTGAGTCATTAAATCAATACCATCATCTATACTATTTTCATCACCTTCAGTAGAAGTTTCATCAAGATAACCGCCTAATTCTTCATAATCAGTAGTTTGATATAATTCATCTCGTTTAATAAGTTTAGCTACATTTTTATTATTAAAAAGAGCTTCATTAAATTCAGTATTAGTTAAAGAACGTAGTAATGCACCATAATTAAAATCTTGAGCATTACCATATTTACGAAGAAATGCTCCAAGACCATTAATTTTAGTAGCAGGATTTGGATTATTAATAAAACTATTAAGTTCATTATTTCTAGCTTCATCACTTCCGGTTAATTTCTTAGCACGTTTAAGTCCAGCATTAATAACAGTTTCATTAGTACGTTTTTTAATTTCATTAAAATTTAATGGAGCACCATTATATAGAAAATTAAAACTAAGTTTATTCATAATATCAGCCATATAAGTAATAGCTGTATCTCTAGCTTTAATTGTACTAAACAAACCACGTTCTTCTTTTTCAGCAACAGAAGCTACATCGTCCATATTACGAAGTTTAATAGCTCTAGCTTCAAGAAGAGCATTATAAGCTTGTCTTCCAGAAGTTTTAACATTAATACCTTTATCAGCTACAATCTTCTTAAAGATTGGGTCTTCAACCATAGCTATAAGACTATAATAATCAGCATTATTAGAACCATGTTCTTTAATAATAACATTATTAAGATTATTATATCCTACAAGTTTAATATTTCCACAACTCATAAGTTTATATTTAAGTTTAAATTCATTAATAGTAATACCTCTATGACTAATGTAAAGTAAAATTTAATTACATCGTCATAGAGGTAGTTTCCTTTCGTTTTAAGCGACTTTTATATTTGCTCGATTAATTCTACATACAGCTAAAACTGATGCGTCCTGTGTCAAGCAAAGTGGCAAATTCGGGCTGTTGTGCTATTGGCAAACGGCTAGTCAATTCAGCCATATTCAGCACTATATCATCATCAACACTACTAAACATATCAAGTCCATCATTAAGATTATCATTATTATAATTATAATCTTGACTGTTATCTTCATTAGGATTTTCAGTTTGTTCTGTACTAACAGTTTCTTCTTCAAACTGAAAAGTTCCTTGAATAGCCTCTTGATTACTTTCTTTAGGCATTTTTTTAATAGCTTTATAAGCATCTCTAGCAGCAGCTAATAAACTATCTTCATTAATCTTAATACCTAACATATCAGCAATAACTTCAAGAAGTCTACTAAATAAAGTCTTACGTTTATTAACTTTTCTATTATCATATTTAATTTCATTAAGAGCTGACATAAGAGCATTACTAGTAATACTTTCAACTAGAAATTCTTCAAGAGCTTCACTTGTATTAAAGTTCTCAAACAGATAAGGTTTAAGTCTTTCTTTAGTAGCATCATCTTGAGTATCAAGCCAAGCTTTAAATTTATCATAAATAGGTTTAACTAAAGCAAGAGCTTGTTCAGTATTATATTTAGTATAAAGTTGTCTATGTAAACTTTCATGAAGTATAATATTAACAACTCGATAAACTCTTTGACCAGCAATAGCAGAACTATTAAGTTCAATAGTATCTGTATCACGATGATAAACAGCATTAACTTGATTACCATTATTATCAGTAATACTATCTACAACTTGAATATTCTTAGGTAAAATACCAATCTTTTGAAGAGCATTAATATAATCAATAGCAGTTTGGTCATTAGCAAAATACTTTTTAAGTCCACGAGTTAAATTCTTAGCAGTTATAGCAGATTCAAAAGCATTAAAATTAATAGCATTAAGAGTATCATCTAACATGAACTCTGATAGCTGTTCAGTTATAACTCCATCCTCCACGGGGGGTCTATCCTCAAGCTCATAAGTAATATCAAGTTTAGAATGAATATCTATTTGCCAATTACCAGCAGTTTCATTAGTATTAGTATTAGCTAATTTAGTTCTAACTAAACCATTACTAATAATAAAATCTTGATAACTATTATAACTATAAGTTTTACCATCAATATTTATAATAGTTTTACCATTTTCACGATAAATATATTTATTAGTTTTATCATTAGTTTTTGTACTATCATTAATAAAATCTTTACTAATAGCAAATTGGGCATAATTAAACATTTCATCAATAACAGGACGAAGAGCATTATCTAATTCATCAATAGTACTAGCATTAATACCATAACTTTTACCTATTTTAAAAGCACTATTAACAACATAAGGAGAATTAATAATAATATTACGTTTATAATTACCAGCATCAGAATTAATAGTAAAAGCATAATCCTTACCATTAAAATGTGCACCTTTAACATAAAAGCCTATATTAGTAGGATTAATACTAATTTGAAGTCCAGTATTTCTATCTCCGTTAATAAGTTTATTATTTCCAAATATATCTCCAAGATTTTGTTTAAGTTCACCAAAACTTATTTTACCACTAATATAATCTCTACAAAGATTATTAACTTCATTTTTAATAGAATTAATAATACGTCGAGCATCACCTTTAAGTAGATTACTATTTAATGGAACTTGTTTACAAAAAGCATATAAAGAAGTACCGTCACTACTTGGAATACTAATAACAGGCATACCATTAGTAGTAAGATTTTCAATAATAGTAGGTTTGCTTTCTCCATTAAGATATACTTGACCTTGTACAACTACACCAAGTTTATTAACATCTTCGCTATAATTAACTACTGTTTCTTGTACATCATTCCATTCGCCATTAGCATCATCAATAGTATTAAGAACTCCATATTTAACATTAACAGCTTTAACTTTACCTTTAAAGTCACCTTTTACTATTGTAATAGCTTGGTCATAACTATTAAGAAGATTATTAAACCAACGATTAATACTAGCTTCATGACTATTTTCATAAGGCTGATTAAATATATATTTAGTAAGATTAACAAGATGCCCAGCTAAATCAAAACTTGCAACAGGAGTAGTAAAATCTCTAACTATATCAGGATATTTAGTTTCAAATTCTTTAAATAGATTAACAAGTTCTTCTTGTGTAACTTCTTCTTTAACAGCAAGTTCATATAAATGACCAATAAATTCTTCGTCAAATCTATCACCATCAAGAATACTAATTAAAGCGTCTTTAAGTGGAGAAATAACTTGACCATTTTCAGCATGAATATTATATTTCCAACCTTGATTAACCATATCATAATTACCAAACTTATCAATGTTTGGAACTCCTATATAACCAATAATTGTATCATTAGCAAATATATTAATACGTCTAAGCTTACTATCATATTCAGTTTCTAGATAATCACCTTGTTTAATAGAAGTAAATGCTTTAACATTTTCATTCTCTACTATATACTTAAGATTAACATTATTAGTATGTTCAACTTGAAGTCTTTCAAGACGTTCTTTAGCAATACCGTCAACGTATTGAACAAATTGTCTAGCATTAAGTTTCTTAATAGTTGATTCGTCAGTAGCACGATATTTACCTTGATTATTAGTGCTGGCGTAAAGATAGTTTTTTATTTGATTAAACAAGTAATTTTTAATAATTTTATTACCCGTAACACTATCTATATATTCAACTAATTGACCAATACTAAGATAGACTTTACCATTAACAATTTTACCTCTAGTATTACCTTCACTATCAACACTATTAGCAAAATCATTCATAACAGCTTCTATATTGCGTTCATTACCTGTAATAGTAGCGTAAGTAGCATTAAGTAATAAACGTCTAGTACTATCATCTTGAACAGAACTATATAAACTGCCACCTGTAAGACCATCAATAATATTATTAACTATATCAGCAGCTTCTGTTTGTTCAAATCCAGCTTGACTAAGTTTATCAATAAAAGACTGTCTAGCATTAAGTAAATCACTACTAGTTGATTCATGTCCTAAAGAATCTTCTAAATCAGCTATACTTTCATAAACCAAATCAGTACCTATTTGACCACGTTCGAAATCATCATCTGGAAGAGTATTATTAACTTCAGGTTTAGGAGTGCTAATAGGTTCTTGAGAAACTGGTTGTTCAGTTTGAGATTGAGGTTGTTCAGTATTAGTAGGCTCACTAGGAACCGCTTCGCTTCGCTCCGCTATACTCCCCGTGGAGGATGGAGATGAGTTAGTATCATCTACATCAGTTTCATTAGTTTCATTAACATCAGGATTAACAGGAACTATTTCTTCCTCTTTAGGAGTATTATTAACATCATTTTCAATTTCAGCAATTTCAGCTAATTGTTCTATTGTATTTTTAAGATGTTCATTACCTTTAGAATTTAAATCAAGTGCAGTATAAGCATTTCTAATAACTTTATCTATATTAGGTTTATTACCATTATTAGCATCTTTAATAACAGAGTCAACATAATCTTTTCCATATTGTTTATAAGCATTGCGTAAATCGTCCATAGCTTTATTAACAATCTTTTTACGACTATTATCAAAGAAGTTATTAAGATAAGTTATACGAGATTTAATATTATCATCAGATAAATTAAGTTGATTTTTATTAACCTCAACATTAATCTCAGCATTAACAACTTCTGCTAAATCTTTAAATACTTCATTATATTGTTTTTGAAGTTGAATAGCTGATTGAATATCATTTTTATTTTCAATATCAATAGGAGTATAAAGTTTATTAATAGCATCTAATCGTTCATTTAATTGGGCAATACGTTCTTGTTTAACTGAATCATTAATTGCAGCATTATCTTGAATAGTTTTAATATCTCTTTGAATACTATTAATAATATGTTGATAAATACCATTCTTTGCAGAATTAATATCAATATCTTCAATATGATTATTTGTAATATCTTGATTTAAAACATCATTAGCCCAATTAAGAAGATTATTATAATTTTCTTGACGATTACGAGCATGAACCATTTGGGTAGCTATAATACGACCAACTTCAAATCCACCACCAAGTCTATTAACTTTATTTAAAGTAGTATTATATTCATTTTTAAGATTATTAATTTCAGTTTTAAATCTATTAATAAGTTCAATACTTTCCTGCTGTTGTAATCCAAGTTTATTAGTAATACTATCATTAAATTCTTTACTATTAATAGAACTTTCAAGAAGTCCTAAATTACCAGCGTTCATAGAATTAATAATAATATTATCCATATATTCTTTTTCAGCTATACTACGAAGTTCTTCTTCAGTACCAGTAATAATATCTGGATTAACCTGTTGACCATTTTCATCAGTAATAGTTATAAATGGATTTTTACCATTAGCAATACTATTAAGTCTTTCTTGGTATGCTTGAAAAGTAGCAGTACGACCAAGAATTTCATTCTCTCTTTGTTTTTCAGCAGAAGTCCAATCTTTATCAAGACGTTTATTAATAAACTCACCAGCTTTATTCATAACACTACTAAAAGTAACACCACCAAGAGCACCCCAAAATGCTTGCTCCCATAACATTGGGTCTTGAAGATAATCTTTAATAGTTTGTTGAGGAATATCTTTATCAAATACTTTTTTACCATTATATAAACCATCTTGACTAGCTATATAATTAATAGCTTCTTCAACTCCTTCTGTCCATTCAGCTCTAACACCATGAAGAATATCATTACCCACATCTTTTAATGTACTAGTAATAGCTTGTTTAGTAGTTTTATTACTTAAAGCATTAGTAATTGCAGCAGCATCATCAATATTACTATTAAATGCAGTATTTAAATTTCTAAGTCTAGAACTAGTTGTATTACCACTTAAAGCATTTTTCCATAAGTTCTTTAAACTATAAACTTGCCATACATCAAAAAGAACATTAGCCCAATCTTCAGCAAAAGTAACATCAGCACTATTTTTAGCAATATCTTTAGCTACTTCTTCATCAGACATATCTCTATATTTAGGATTATTATTATAAAACTCTTCTCTTTGTTTATCATTCATATTAGCAAGTTGAGTTTTAGAATAATCTTCAATATCATTATAAGTTTGTCTAGCTTCTTGATAATTTTCAAGATAACGAGAAGGAACTCCAATAGCAGTAGCTTCTGCTATTCTACTAGTAATTGCTCTACTCTTTTGTGTCATATTAATAGCACTAGCCATCTTATTAGCTAATTTATTAAACTTTATACCTTTACCTAATAAAGAAACACCTTTAGCAAGACCAGTACTAGGAACCATAAGAGTTAAAGAACTAGCTATACTAGGAGCATTGCTAGCCCACCAAGCAAAATCTCCAATATCAAAAGCAGCATTAGGATTTTCTCTATATATAGCTAAACGTTCATTAATAGATTCTTTTAAAGATTCAAGTTCAGAACTTATTTCAGATTGATAATCATTAGGACTATTACTAACCATATTATAGAAAGCATCAGCTAAATCTGCAAAACCTATTGCAGTACCAACAGTAATCTCATTACCAATCTGTCCAATCATTCTTAATCCTTGTTCCCAATTACTTTGATTAACAGCACGTTCTTTATCAAGTTTTTCTGAGTCATCAACAGGATTAACATAAACATCATAAGGAGCATATTTATCTATATCATATTGATTAAGATTATATGATTGCCCAGCAATACGACTAAATAAATGACCACGACCCCGGTCACTAATAGAAGTGCCGGGGTTGTAATCAACTAAAGTAGGAGGCTGTATAGCCCCCTTTTTAGTTTTAGGATTATATTCAGGATTAGGTGTTTTATTACCACCTTGTAGAAACTTTAATACATCCATATTAATATAGATTATTAGTTAATTCATCATAGTAATATTGAATAACATAAGGGTCTGAACTGCCACTAAGTTGGGCAAGTTTAGTAGCAACATTTTGTTGAATAGCCTTAACAGCATTTTCATCTACTGCCATACCAGCTTTAACAGCAGTTACAGTTTGTTCCCATTGAGATAAATTATCTACAATATCAACAGCATTTTCTTTACTTACTAAACCAATAGTTTGATTATTAGTAGAATTAATTAAATTAAAACCTCCACCATTAGGTACTAATTTAAATTTATCAATTCCAGTAAATGCAGCATTATTAGTAAGAGAAATAGGTCTATTAGTATTATAGTAATTTTCTACTTTACCGGCAGCTCTCCAACTAGTATCTTGATTCCAAGATTGAATAATAGAACTATCAATAGCGCCACTACCTACAAGTAAAGTAATAGGTTCTCTTTTAAGTTTACCTTCTGTATCATAATAACCAGCAATATTAATTTGAACTCCAACATCACCAGTTTTTGGGTCACGAACAATAGTAGGAGTAATTTCATTTTCTTTAGCACTTCTAAGATATGCAGTATAAGCTTTTCTATCTTCAGAAGTCATAGGTTCAAATACTCCATTTTCACTAGTAATATAAGCTTCTCCTTGAGTTAAATCAATACCACTACGAATAGCCATCATAGCTTGTTCTTCTTTATTCTTCTTATAAGCAGAAAGTTTACTAGCTTCTTCAGGATTAGCATTCATCATAAAATTAATTTCAGCTAATTCTGGAGTTAAAGCACTAATACCAATAGTAGAAGAAGTTATTTTGCCACCATCAAGAACAGCATCATTTTTAGATTTAAGAGAATCAACATAATTAACTAAACCAATATAAGGTTCTTTATTACCTGTTGGTAATCCAGCATGATGTTCTTCACCATTAGAATCAACTCTAACAAATTTATCACCATAACCAAAAAATCTAGTCTTAGCAGAATTAAGAAAAGCATTTAAAGGATTCCTAGTATCTTCAGCTTCTTTAACAGCTTTGCCAAAACTATAAATAGATTTATGATAATCTTTAGGTAATTCAGCATATCTATAACCATTACCATCAGAACCAAATCTTATTCCAAGACTAATTGCTTTTTTCTCTCCACCAAGAGCATTAATAAATGAGTTATAAACATCATCATTATTAAAGTATTGTCTAATAGAACTACTATCTCCAAATATTTGATTAACATATTTACTATATGTATCAGAATATTTATTACTAGGTAAATCACTTAAACTAATAATAGAATTATATGTATCAAATCCATCAATACTATCTTGAGATTTACCAACTTTAAGATTATTAATATATTCTTGATTATCAATAATATCATTAAGATAACTTAAAGCATAGGCTCTATCAGATGGATTAGTAATATTAGTCATGATACTAGTTCTAATATCATCTGGATTAGCAGTGCTTAAATTAATATTAATATCAGGATTATATTTACTAAGCAATCCAGCTATTGATTGTCTATTACTAGTAATTTCAGCTTGAGCTTGAGCAGGCATAAAATTATCAATACGAACAGGAGTACCTTTATAGGTTAAATTATCAATAGCTTGTTTTCTTTGAGCACTACTTCCAGAACCAGCTTGTTTAGCTAAAGCTAATTGAGCTTTCCATGCTTCACCATAAGTAGTATTACTACTTTGATTATAAAAAGTCGCAGCATTATAGAAAGGGTCAATACGTTTAGCAAGATATTGTTCAGGAGTAAGTAGAATACCATTTTTATCTGTTATATCAGGATTACTTCCATTTTGGTCATATTTCCATTTAGCAATCTTATAATCTTGCTCAAGACTAGCTTTAGCACCTGGAGTATTTTCAATAACAGCTTTAACAGCTTCAGCAAGTTTAGCTTTACTTAATCTTTGCCAATCACCTTTAGTATGAGAATAAATTTCTCCTGTAACAGATTTAGTAATATCATCAGTAACTTTACCGTTAGCATCAAGCCATCTTGTTTGACTACCACCGCCTTGTTCTTTAGCAGCCCATTGAAGTGCTTGATTAAGTATCTGATTCATAGGAATTTCAGAAACTTCTCTATCGATAGGAGTCCATTTACTTCCACCAATAACATTACCATTTTTATCAGTTATATCTTGATAATTATATTTATTAACTGTACGATAATAATTCTTATAATCTTCAGATAAATCAGTACGTTTATCAAGATTATCCATATAAGCTTTATAATCTTGTTGAGCGCGTAAACGACCAATCATTCCAGGACTTGAAGTTATATCTCCATAAGTTCCAACTATATCATCAAGACTAGAATAAGCATTACCATATTGCATATTTTCGGTAAGAGCATTACGAACTTTATTAAGTTGTTCTTGACGCCAAGCATCTTCAGCTTCATTTAAATCTAATTGAGCAAGTTGAGCATCAATTTGAGATTTAGTTTGAATAGCTTGTTGATGACCTTGTTCAAGAGTATTATAAGTTCTAGCTAAGACATTTAAGTCAATAGGATTAACTTGTTGTCTAAAAGTAGGAGTATAAAAGTTTATCGGCATGATTGTTTTCCTCCAAGTTTTCTACGTTTACGAATAATAAATTCATCATAATCAACTCCAGCATCCCGCATAATTCTATCATCTACATTAGGAGCAGATGCTCTCATCGCACCAATAGTATTATTTAAAGCTTTACGATTTTCATATCTACTAATCATATCTTGAATACCAGCATTAATTCCACTAAATAAATTATTAATATTAGTTACTTTAGCTTCTCTAATACCATTATCAAATGCTGCTTTTCTATCTATATATTGATTGTATTGTTGAGCATTAAATTGACGAACACTTTGCTGATTACGTCTATCTTGATTAATAAGATTAGTTTCTATATTTTCTTTATTACCATAAAGTTCATTAGCAGCTTGACCAGCAGCATTACGAACTCGTTGTTTACGAGCTAAACTAACACGACTACTAGCAGTATTAGAATCAATATCACGATAAGCCTCAAATTTATCTTCTCTAATTCTATCAAGTTGAGGATTAATATTATATTTAGTTTTAAGTTTATTAGCACTAATAAGAGTAGGTTGACCTGGACCTCTCATTTTATTAATAGCTCTTCTACTAGCAAAATAGCTAGCTAAACTACCAGCTACATTACTACCTAATCCAATCCAATCAGCAGTAGTAAGATTTTTAAATTTACCTTGACCTTTACCATCAGAAGATGTAGTTCCTTTAGCAGGTGTACTAGTAGAAACAGGTAAAGTAGTTGGAATATTAGCTTCTACTTTAGGTAGATTACGATTATAAACAGCAATAGGAGGAGTTTTAGTAGGAACAGATTGAGTTGATTGACTTGACTTACTACGTCCTCCACGGGGGGTCTTCCCGCTAGATTTAGTTTCAGATAAACTTGGAATATTAGTATTATTTGTACTAATACCTTTATTATTTCCATGACTCCAACCAGCTCTAACTAAACCGCTAGTAATTCCAGCACCATCTTCAAATAAAGGAAGTTTACGTTCTGCATAATATTGAGGACGACGATTTCCATTATCAATATTAGATTTATTAGTATTAGTATTTACATTATTATTTGTAATACTATTTTTAGACCATCTTCCATTTCTAAAAGTATAATCACTACCAACAATAGTTTCTCCTCTAGCAGATTTATTAATAGGATAAGCAGAAATTCTATTAATAGTTCTATTAGTTATAGGAACATAAGCTCCAATTTGTTCATCATATTCCCAAGTTCTTCCATGACGATTAATACGATTTCCACCAACAGCAAATTTATCGCGTAGACCCCCCGTAGAGGATGGAGAATGAATTAATCCATTCTTAACATTACCATTAATACTAACAACTAATCCAACATTACCTTTTTTTCTAAGTTCTGGATATTTATTATAAACTTTAGCTTTAACATCATTTCTACCATGTAATCCAGCTAGTCTTAAAGCATCAATAGCATCAGCTTTAGTAGGAATAGGATAACTTCTATGTCCACCAGCAAAATCTTTTTTAGCTACACTAGGATAAGGTTTCTTTTTAGAACCATAATCTTTATCTCTATTTAATCCACCCATAGCTTTTTTATTTTCATTTATATTATTTTTATTTATATAATCAATAGTTCTAGGAAGATTACTACCATGTTTACCGATAGTTGTTCTATAAACTTCTTTAATACCTTGATTAATCCAAGTATTATCAATTTTATTAGCTAAATCATAAATCTTTTGTCTACCTAAATTAATAAAATTAGTAGCAGTTCTACCTATTCTAGAAGCTTTAGTTAAACCTTTAATAAATTTATAATTTCTATTACCAGCTATTGTAGGATAACCACCAATAATTATCGAACCACTTTCAGCGATTTGTCTTTTATATTCATCAGGTGCTTGATAAATTTTGCCACCTTCTTTATATTTAGTTCCATCATCATTAATTCTATTTCTATCTTTAAAATCTTCTTGAGCTTTAAATACTTTATTAGGATTAGCTCCACCCATAACTAATTTAGCAGGACTAACACCATTAATAATAGGTTGTGCAGAATAAACTTTAAGTTCATTACCATTAGTTTCAACTACTTCACCATCTTCTACTTCAATACCAGTTTTATCACTAGGACCAATATCAATACCACCTTGACTATGTTTTCTTCCGTTCATATAAAAGAAATTATTACCAAGAGGTTGTGCAATGCCACCAGCAACTACATTTGGTATTTTACCACCAGCAGCATATTGTTTTTGAGGAAGATTTCTTCCATTACTTCTAGTAGTTTGAATAATATTAAATGGAAATGTTGGTCCAAGTTCATCATCACTAGGTAGAGATTCTTTATTAAAATCTTTAACATAATTAATAAGTCTACCAGCAGTATTATTCATTAATTTTTCTCTATTATCTTTAGACACTAAATTGTTTACACCATTATAGAGAAATTCATTACCAAGTCTTATTAAACCAGTAGATTTAGCAACTTTATCATAAGCTCCACCAAGTGGAGGAATACCATTTTGAATAAATCTTCCATTACAAGTAACATTACCTCTAAATGTACTAGGTAAATTACTTATATGAATAACTTTATCTTTTCTAGGCATTTTATATAATATAATGAGAAATTGTAATTTGATTGATTTTAAGGCTCTCTGCTGAACGATAGCCTATCAGTCGATTAATAGTTCATACCTATATATAATAATTCAACAGAGAGCAAAAGACTAGCGTCTACTACCGCCACAGCGATATACATTTAGCCTATCTCGATATACTGATTGAGGCATAACAGGTTGTTGAACAGTACCATTAGTAATCCATTCAGGACGTTCAAGACCAGTTTTAGGAGCACTATAACTAGCTTGGTCAGCTTGTTTAACTTGAATTGGTTGTTGTCCTTTACTTCCAAACATACCACCAATTAAACTTCCAGCAGCACCAATAGCAGCACCAATCCATGCTTTTCTACGTCCGCCACATTTATATTTATTAATAAAACTAGAACGTTGATACATAGTCATTGGATTAGTCATTTTATCAGAAGTAATATTAAGTTGCTGTTGACCAGCTTGAAGTTGTTTACGCTGTTCAGCTTCTTGAGCAATACGTTTATTTTCATTAATTTGTTGATTAGCAGAAATACCTTGACCTATTGCAGTACCTAATTCACCAAGTCCTTGAACTCCTGTAATAGAACTAGCAAGATTACCTAAACCTGGAAGAGCATCAGCAAATTCAGTACCGAAACCAGCTTTACGTCGAACTCTACCACCACATTTAAGAGTAAGCTTATCATTATATTGACCAACATAATCTTGATTAGCATAAGCACTAGTTAAAGCTTGAGCATTTTGTAAAGCATCTTTATGGTCTTGTGCAGCTTGAGCTTCAGCTTGGGCTTTTTCTTGAGCTTTCTTTTGTTTATTACCTTTAATTATACCACCAGCAATACTAGCAGCTGCACCAATAATAGCACCAATAAAAGCTTTTTGTCTTTGTCTATCTCTATACTGTATCATAATTTTCTAAATTGAGTTTGAGCACATTCAAGACTTTCAAATTCAATGCGCTTATTATCTGAATTATTAAATATGAAACGAACTACAAAATAATTACCATATACTCTACGAAGTTTATCACTTACTGTATTAGGATGTTCTTTAATTGCATTACGGAAATAATTAAAGTTATATTGAGTAAGTTCATACCAAGGTTTTTTATACTTATTAAATTCATTAAGTTTATCAATATTAATATCTATATCATCAGTATCATTATCTTCATTAAATATACGAAGTATATCACCAGCATAAGGATGTTCTCTTAAATCAACAGGATTATTAATATTATCACTATAAATAGGAATATATATCTTACGTACTTTATATTTAATAAATTCAAGAAACTTAATAAGTTCATAAGATTCATTAACTATAATATCAATATAACTATTATGAACTAATACAGGTTCATCACCTACTTCTTGTTTAGATACTAGATATAGACTTCTACTATCATCACCCATGTGAGTATTAAATCTACCATAATTATATTCATTAGTAAATACATGAAGAGGACAGTTAAGTCTATCATCATTATGTTCAGTTTGAAAATAACATTTAGTTTTAGTAAACCAAGCATTATTAAAATAATAATCATGTAAACTAATAAAACTACCTACTTTATAATTAAAACTAATAACTTCATTATGTGATTCTATAATAGATTCTTTAGTATTAGGATTAATATTATTATAAGTATAATCAAATTTAATTAGAATACGATTATTAAATTTATCATGAGCAAATCTAACTTTATTAGGATGATATTTATCTAGCCATAATTTAATATCTTCATCTATTATTTTAAGTTGACCATCATCAAATTGATAAAGTTTATGAAAATCATCATTATAAAAAATATAACCAAATTCTCCAACTATATATGCTAAATCATCTTGCAGTCCACCATAACCTTTATCACTAGTAAAGACTTCTTTATAATCAACTTCAAAAGCATCAGGTTGATATAATTGAACATTTTCATCTCTAGTTTTAAGTGCAGCACTTATATCAAACATAAACATACTATGTTGAGTATGAACTAAAAGATAATATCCAATTCCAACTAGATTAGTTATACTTCCTTTATTTTCAGTAATATTTTTATAACCCTCAATAGGAAATATTCGCCAAGCGTTAACTTCACTTTCATCTTGAATAACATTACTACGTCTTATAGTTTTATCAAAACGAGTAATATTAATAATATCATTACGATATTGAGTTAACAATTTAGGAACATATTGGTCAACATTTCCAATAGGGTCTTTAAATAAATCAACACTATTCTTAGGTTCTACAAATGTACCAAAAGCAACACTTTTCTTGTCAGTATCTTCTTTAATACTAAAAGCTATCTTACTAGGTTCATTATTAAAACATTTACTTTCAAAGAACTTATCACTATATAAAGGAAACTGAATATAAACATTGAATGGAATATCAAACCAACATGGTTCATCACCACTATAATAATATTGATTATTAGTAGGATTATATAATTTATAATTACCTTCATTCATTATAACTCCATTATCATTATAAATAAGAACGCCATCGTAAGTCATTCTACCATTATATCCATGTTCAATAGAATAAGTTCCACCATTATAACAAACATTGTTAAGTCTTACAAGTTCTTTTTCTTTACTAGTATAGATATTTTTAGTACAATTAAGAACTGTTGCAAGAAACATAGTTTCAGCATCAAGCAGTAATTCCTTATAATCATCCATTTCAAGCGCAGTTCCTTTTCCAGCTCTACTATCAACAACACTATCAGCAACTACTAATTTATAATTATTAATAGGTTTATATTCATTTCTGTTAATAACACCTATAACTGGCATATTATAACTATAAGGATAGGTAGTATTAACTACCATATCAACTACATCATGTTTCTCTTTATAAGGCTCAAATTTACATTTACCATCAATACGAATAATATTAAAATCATATTTAATACTATCATCAATATCAAATCGACCACTATATAGATAACATTTATCACTAGTAAAATTATTAGCTACAAAACCCGGTTTTGTACCCCAACTACCATTTTGCCAAGTAACATTACTAGCTATATTACAATAATCTTTTCTAGTTAATAATCCAGTATATCTAGTAATAGGTTCAACTTTTTCATAACTAATAAACCATCCAACATAACCTAATTCTTTAATTTGATTCCATAAAGTAGTATCAATATTAGCACGAATATAAAACTTATTAAAAGTATTATTCATATTATATATAAAACCTCTAGTATGTTCACCACCAATAACTTCAGAATCAAATATTAAATCAGGTATTCTAAATAGTTCATCACCATTAATATTTTCGTAATAACCAAATTTAGCTTCATTATCAACACCAATAGCACCTATTACTTGATTACTACAAGGAGTATAACTACCACTATTTATAACTTGATAAACATATAAATCATTATATTTATCTTTATCTTGATAATCAATAAAGTAATTAGATATAAGAGTATATAGTTCATCTTTATTAGTAGCTTCAAGTTCACCAGAACTATTAAGTAATATATTAGTAGTAGGATTATTTATTGGTTCAGCAGTATAAACTACAATTTTATGATTAGCAATATATCTTTTAACATTAGAACTAATAGTAGATATTGGAATATCTCCACTAATAACTGCCCAATATGGAATATTACCATTACCTTGATTGTTCCAATTAAAAGTAATTATAGTACAATGAGAACCATCATTAACAATATTATTTATATACTTATCTTTATTAGATAGTTTATATCCTCTACTAGCATCACCATATTTATCAACAAAATGAATAAAAAAGTTATATACTTCTCCCGGAATAAGAGTATCATTCTTTTTACGTTCATTAAAATCATAACTAGGTTCAATAATAGAATGAGTAATTCTCATTTTACAATTATCAATATCAAATATAGTATCTCCAAATAATACTTGTCCACTAGTAAATACAGCATCTTCTGTAAATCCAGTTCCATTATAAACATAACAAGCTATTTTAACTGTACTAGGTAAAGTATAAACAGATTGATTATTTTCATATTTATAACTTGTAGGAATAATAAAACAATGACAAGCAAGATATTCTTTAAGATTATGACTACCTCTACTACCAACTTTTATTTTAGCATTATAATTAATCTTTAAATATTCATGTGCTGCAATACCTTGTATAACTATATCATTAAATAAAGTTCTAAAAGTACGAAAAGGATATTGATTATTATTGAATACTTTATTAATATCTTTAATTTGCCAATCAGCAGTACCAGTAATTTGAAGGCTAGCCATTTTAAAATATGGGCCTTTTTCACTAACTGCATTAACAGTGATATAATCATTATAATAAGCATTAATAGCTTTATTACGAAGTTTAATAGTAATATCTTTAACAGCTTCTTCTAATGTTTTACCATTACTTAAAGTTCTGTCATCGTTATCAGTTTTTTCATTATAATTAGCAATATATATTCTATTCTTATAATTAATGATATTACCAACATTATAATAATTATAATAGTCAGTAGTTAAATCAGCAACATTATATTCAACAAGCACATCTCTACTAAATTTAAAAATATTATTATTTAAATCATCTGTTCTAAATGCTTGAGTACTATCTTTTTTACATACAATAAAACCAAGTTGATAAAGACCAGAACGACCTCCACTAATATTTATTTCAAAAGTTTGATTACATATATCTTTAGAATCACTAAATGAATCGGTATTACCATAACAATAACCATTTGGTTCATCTTTCGGTTCATAAACATTAGTTTTTCTAAAACAAACTTTATTAATAACTTGTGGAATTATAACATCATTAAAAATAGGAAATCCAATACTATACCATTTAGTATAATTAGTTTTATCTATCTTATATCTAATAAATATAAAATAAAATCCTTTATAAGCTCCACCACTAACATAATTTAAACCACTAATAGTAGGTAAAGTTATTTGTGGAATAACAGACATTTCAGAATCAGGACGGTCAGAATCTAAATCAATATTAATAGTTTTAAGAGGAACATCAATAGAAGCATCACTTTCAGCAATAGCTACTATAAGATGATTTTTAACATTATAAGTATATGTTCCTTTAATCTTTCCACCATTATATTTCCAATTACTATTTACTCTATAACAATTATCAGCTTGTTCATTATATCTATAAATATAAGATTCATTAGAATCAGTATTAACAATAAATAAAATAAGTTCAGTACTAGTTGGAATAACACCAACTATTTTAAAATTATTAATACCATCTTCATGAATAGCATTGGCAATTACTTTACAATCTTCAAGTCCTTCTTCATTAACAATCATCCTATCATCATTACTTACTTTAACGTTCTTAGCAGCAACTAATGAATAAGGTACACAATCACCCGGATGTTTATTAAGACTAAGTTTCTTTTGTATATTCATAATTATTTAGGAAAAGTAAAGTTATAAAAGAACTCATTCCAACCACTATCATCATCACTTTGTTCATCTAACAAAACACTAGTCTTAATATCTTTCTTCATACTTTCCCACAAATAGAAAGGATTAGTTCCATATTGACTAGCAGAAAGATTAAACACAGGATGTTTATATCCTCTCATAAGCATACGAGCCATACAATAATAAGTAAGACCTTGAATTAATTTACCGTTAGCAGGTATAACAGGAATCTCACAATGATAATTATCACTATATTGAGTTTCAATATCTTTATAAACAACTGTTATACAAGTATCATTAAAATTAAGTTCAATAGTATTACCTCCAATAAGAATATAATTATGATTTGACTTATCATATCCTCCACGGGGGGTCTGACAATGAGAATGAACTTCATGCTGACATCTTGGACATTCAGTATTGTTATGAAGAGAATAAACTACAGGATTACATCCTACTTTGCCAGTATCAATAACTTCTCTAGTTCTAGAACCATTAGGACAACAATCATCGGGCATACCAAGATAGTCTTTATTAGTAGCACGCTCCGGACTTTCGTCCTCCGCTTGACCCCCCGTAGAGGATGGAGCAGATTCAGTATCACTACATCTATATTTACTAGTATCAGCTCTAGGTACTTCACAACCATTACTATCATATACTTTAAGACCGTCATCAATAAGACAACATTTACTTTTAGCTATCTTATTAATGACGGTTAGTTTCATTTTCTTATCAACTTTACGAAGAACTTTAAGTTCATTCATAGCATCAACACACCAAGCAGGAACTCTAGGAATCCAATCACTTCCATCAGGATTGAAATCATTATCGAGTTTAGCAATAATATGTTCTATTGTAATAGTTTTATTGTTTGCCATAATTTATAGATTTATCAAGAATAACTCTACCATCAGCATCAAGCATAATGCCAATTTCTTTATATATGTCAAGATAAACTTTAATAAAATCAGAATAACTACCTTTAAATATCATTTCATGATTAACAACATAAACAGATTGTTTAGTAGTTCTACGAATTATATTATTCATCTCAAGTTCTTTAATATATCTATGAAGATGAATAAATGAACAAATCTTCTTAGTTTCATCATTTTCTTTAAGTATAATTTTATTAGAATTAAACTTAATAGTTTTAGCAATATAACAAATAAGTTTAACAATAACTACACTTTTTGCATTATTAGTAATATAATTTAGTAAATCAGTGCTTATTTGAGCATATCCTCTACGTTCATAAAAACTTTGAATAATTTTTATTCTAGAAGCTTCAGCTTCAACAATATTAATATCTTTAAGTTCTTTTTCAACAAAAAATGGACTAGGAATTACTTCTTCAAGAATAATTTCCGTTTCACGAACTTTACGAGTAACAACAGGACTTTTAAAATTAAATTCAGGCATACCTTTATTTGTTTAATGATTAACAACTTTATCAACATAACGAAAATTCGACCTCCGGTGGCGATATTTTAGTTAAAATAAGTGTTAAACACGCCATGGGTGGCGTAACTTTTTTTTATTTTTTCTTCTAACTTATTGAGTATCAGCGATTAATAAATGTTAACCCTATCTTATATATATACATACAATAGCAATATTAATAAGTTCAGCATTAAAAAGATTAGCAAAATCATTAGTGGATACTCCCCGTGGAGGATGAGTATGATTAGTATTAGCTAGAATTAGTTCAAGATGCATCTCTATCCTCCACGGGGAGTTGAGTGAAGCGAAGCGGAACGTTCAACTACATTACTTTATTTATTACTATATCTAGTTTTATTACCATTATTATGTGCTCCACGTTCATACTTTTGTTGATTAACATTTCTAATATATTTAAATGGAGCATTAGGTTCTCGTTCAAGATAAACAAGAAGTTTACTTCTTAATCCTAATTTAAGATTAAAAATATCATCAACAGTTTTACATTCAGAATTAAGTTGTTTTGCATCTTTACCTCTAAGTTCTCTATTAATATAATTAGCATACTTAAATTTAATAGCACTATAACTATGAGTTCCATTATTAATAAGTTGTATTTCATAAAACTCTTTATTAGTTTTATAAACTACATAAGGAATACCATCATACTTAAGTCCACGAATTTTATATATCTCTGCTTCTTCTTTATCATAAGGTTTAAGACCAGCATCAATAATTTCTTGTTTTTTAAGTCTAGTAGCGTTCCAATCAACATAAGTATCTCTAGGTTTATCTCTATATCTCCAGAAATTAATAACTAAATCACCAATTTCATATTTAAAATGATAAGCATAACCTTCAAGAACACATTTATGAACACCATAACTATAATACCTATGAATGTACTTTTTATAATCAGAAAGACTTAATTCAGAACGTCTTGTAGCAAGTTTAAGAGCAATAATATAATCATTTGCTTTTTTAGCTAAGTTACAATAACGCAAAAGTTGGAGAAGAACAATACGTCTTTCTCCAACTGTATAACTAAGTCGATTATTAATTAATTGCTCTAACTTATTAATTAATTCAACATTATCATTAAGAAATTGAAACCCATATTCATTAAGATTAATTTTTAAATCATCTTTAATAACTTGATTTTTACTTTTAATATAAGCACGACAATCAGCTTTCATCTTATTTATAAATTCAAGTTCTTTATTATATTTTGCCATATCGTCATTAGAAGTTTCAATAAACTTTTTATAATAATGACTAATATCTATATCTTTAATCATAATTTATCTAGTTACAAAATTATCAATAGGAGTTTCATTTGTTTGACGAGGAACTTCAATAAGATTACGTTTAAATACAATCTCTTTAAGAGCTCCAATCATATCTTCAGGAATAAGAAATTCATCATCATCGTATTTAGCTTCATCATCAATAGGGTCATAATTTACATCTTTAGCTTTTTCAACAGTTTCGGTAGGAACAAGATAAGGAATTTCAAATGGAGATTCAATAATAATAGAACCTATATTTTGAAACCAATCTTTATTATTACTAAAGAAATAAATGTAACCATTAATATAATCATAAACAGGAAGATTACACATACCTGCAAGATAATGATAAAACTTAGCACTAGCTTCTTTTGCAAATGGTATTTCTATCCCAGTATGTCCTGTAGTTCTAATTGATTGGAAAGGTAAGTTATTAATAAGTCTAACTGGCTTTGGAACTTCTTGTTTAGTACGTTTAATTGCAGGAAGCCCAAGAGTTTGACTATTATATAAGTCACCATCAGGAACATTAATAATAGAAACACGAATACGTTGTTGCAAACCTTTATCAACATATTTATGATTTTCATAACTTTTACGAATTAGTTCATTACGACCATGAAGAATAGCATATCGAAGATTACGTCTAAGAGGAATACTATTAGGATTGCCAACAGCATGAGCAAATTCACTAACTAATTGATTAAGACTAGCCATGTTAAGATTGACTTGCGTTTTCTAATTGATGAACTCTTTGTTCAAGTTCATTAATCTTATTAGAATATGTTTCAACTTTAGTTTTAAGTTCATTAACTGTTTCAACTAATTCATTATGTTTTTGTGTTATAACTTTAACATCTTGTTCAAGTTCAGTATTATTAGTATAATCAACAATAGAATTTAATAATTCAATTAATAAATTTCTATCTTTATTAGATATATCACTATTTAAACAGCATATAGTTCTAATAATATCATCTTTAAGTTTATCTTTAGTCATAATATATTATGTTTTAAGTTTATTATATTTAATATTATAATAAACTATTGTAGGAGTATTATCGAGAAATGCAAAAACAAAAAACAAATTAATTAACCAACTACTCCTAACAACAGTTCCACGTGGACTTATTTAATCAAGCTTAACTGTGGTAAAGAAGCCGACATAAGCAGCAAAATCCGACCGAACCCAAGCAGAATGAAAGTCACCAGAGCCAGCCGCAGAATTGTCATTAGCGCGACCGCCAAGCAGAAGCACACAAACAGCTTTATCTGTATCTTGTCCATCATTACCTCTTTTCCAATTATAGTCAGCTTTTTTATTAGTTCCAACTAGATTAGGAACAAAATAAGGACTAAATCTAAAATCAAATTCAGTAATAAAACCATTAGTATTAGCTTGGTCACCAATTAGATAACATTTTTCATCAACATTATCTACTGTAACATCAGCATGAGCAACACCTTTTTTAAGAAGATATACAGAATTATAATCAGTATCTTTGTTGATAATAACTACATCTCTAACAAATGACCATATATCTCCAAATAAATGAATACCATGATAAAAAACAGGATAAGTAGAAAAATTACTTCCATCATCATTATATGCTGATAATTCATAATAGTCGCCATTTGTATTACCATTACCTATATTATGTTCAGCACTCCAATAAGTTTGTACAATAGGATTATTACCATTAAATCTTGACAATCTATTCCATTCTAAATTAGTAACACCAGCACCAAGTCCACCTTGTTTAAATCCTTCACTAGTTAAATTAGTATTAAGCGCGGCTTGATTATCAAAATTAGCATACTCAATATAACAAAGAGCTTGTATAGCACAATATTCAAGATAATCAATCATTGTAATCCAATCTCCACGATTAGCACATAATTGAATAGCAGTGGTATAATTAATACCAGTTCTAGGTCTACCTTGCAATTTATCTGCTGCAACAGAAGAAGATTTATTACCACCTAAATATCTAGTGTCGTTTTGTTTAATACAAGCACTAAATACTTCTTCTTTACCATCTTCTCTAGTTCTAGTCATAGTTTTAGTATGACTTATAATAAAAGGATGAACTCTAGTAAATGTTCCATCAATATTAAAATCACTTATCCAAAGTTGATATTTAGTACCAGTATCTTTAACACACATATAAAATTCTGGAACTCTTACCCCAACATCGCCATCACTTCCATCAAGAGGAGGAATAAAACCATTTTCAAGAGGTTTAGCCCAACCCGTAGGATTAAGGAAATAACTGATTTTCTTTTCATTATAGACACAACCTTTAAGTCTATTTTGGATAGGAAGTTCTCTATGAAATTTAGCATTACCAATTCTAATTACATCATTATCATTTTTAGTCCATTCTATACCATAAGCAGCATTTTCAAAAGTAGGAATAAATGCAGCAGAACCCCAAGCTGGGTTACCTTGTTCATTAATAATTAAACTATCTCCTTTAGATACTCCATCTAAATTAGGTAGATGTTTAAGTCCTTCTGCAAGTTCATTTAGTATATGCTTGTTAAATCTTAACAAGCCATTATACATCTCTACTAAATTAAAATTCATGTTAAGCTTGTTCTAGAGCATCAACTCGACCGTTAAGAGAATTAATATTACTAGTATTTCGATTAACTTGAGTTACAAGTCCTTGAAGAGCAGTAATTATAGCATCGTTTTTAGTATCATTACTAGCTTTCATAGCATTAATCGCAGCAACTATATTTGTATTTGCTTTATTAATAGTAGAATTAACAGTATCAAGTTTATTACCAATAGTAGTTTTCATACTATCAACAGCAGCTTTAATACTATCTAATTTAGCATCAATTTTATCAAAACGATTATTAAGAAGAGTTTGAGTTTCATCTGATTCACTTTTATGTTGATTTTCAAACTCATTAAATTCAGCTTTAATCATTTCATGTAATTCAGTAATCTTTTGACTAATCTCATCAAGATTAACTATAACATTATTTTCTCCAAGCTCATCATGTTCTTTATTACCAGAAATACTAAGTTTAAGATTATTAATAAGTTTATTAATAGCATCTAACTTATAATTAACTCTTTTATCATCTTCCATATCTTTAGAATTTAGTTTGTTACAAATATAAATTATATTACTAATAACAAGTAGTTTAACAATATTATTAACATTTTTTAATTAAGCAGTTTTAGAACTATTAATACCTAGATATTTAGTCCAAGTATAATGTTTACGTTTACTAATATAATTAAGATTATCATCATTAATATGAGCTTCTTCTTCAAAACTTACATCTTTATACGCATCATGTTGTTTAATATGAAATAATCTTATAATAAGATATTCAATGCCATACCATATATAGAAAAAGATATATAACATCTCTTTCATTTGTTCTGTATGAATAGCTTCATGATTAAGTTCTTTGTTACTTAATTCTCCTTTAGTAAATATAATACCAAAAAGATTAATAGCTTTATAACCATTAAAAGGAAAATGTTTAGTCTTAATAACTCTCATAACTTTACTATTTTAAATTTTAATATTGTAAATATTTATGTACGTCCATAGAGCCACTTTTTAGGCTTATAGTAAGACTTTTATTCAATCGTGTATAGTTAATCAGCTAGGCTTAAAACTAGCCAAATTCGGCAAGCTATACTCCCCATAGAGGATATAGCAGGCTTGAATTAGTCAATCAAACCTAGCTAATCAATCTCATACAATCTTAACCAATAGTATTATCAATATCTTTATAGCCAACTCCAAGTTTCTTTAGAATAGGACTAACAATCCAACTCCAAAACACAGGAGCAAGAATAGCACTATTAACAAGCATAATAGCATTATCATATCTAGCAGCAATATAAATACCAGCCATAGTAGCAATACTTATTACTAATACACATCGTTTTTGCCAAGTAGGAACTTTATTATCACCATTAAAGTAATCAATAACTTTAATAATAATATAAGTTAGAACATTAACAATAAACATAAATCCAAAGTCAAAATTACTAAGGATACCATCTACAATTACATCAATAAATTTGTCCATACTAAATTAAGAATTTCTGCTTGAACCATACTTTGTAAAGCATTATAGTTATTTACATAATCTTGGTTACTAAGAAGCATATTTTGTTGTTCTTGTGTAAGTGGTGCAATTTCAGCATCAATAGCATCCCAAATTCCTTGAGTTGTAACTTGCTGATTTTGAGTTGTACCATTATTTGCATTAGGAATAGCATTACGACGATAAGCTTCATTAATTGCTTGTTTTTGACTTTGAAGAAAAGCAATTTGTTCATCAATGCTATTAGTCATTTTTTCACTAGGATATAGCAAAGGGCCACTACTACCTAGTATGAATTGATTAACAGGTATCATATTAACATTATTTTAACTTTCAATAGGACTATATATTGTTAATTCACCAATTTTGTTAAGTTTAGTATATTTTATTTCACCTATTGAAGTCTTACCATCATCAGCTTTGCCACCTTTTGTACCAACATAACATTGAATAGTTTGTTGTCCTCTAAATTCAGAATTACCTGCAACAAAACCAAATCTAAATTTATAGTTATCAGTATAATTATCATTATAAACAGTATTATCTTCATTTAATAAAACTGTATGATATTCATAACTATAATTATCATCACTAGTTATATTAAGAGTTGGTTTATCAAGAGTTAAAGGAGTACCAGTTGTATTAACTTGATTATTCCAAACTTTATATTTATCATTAGGTTTATTTTCATACCAACAATAACCATTACCATGAACAAATCCACTACCATGACGAATTATTTTAATATCATCTAAACCAATAACTTTATCATTAACAGGATTAACTCTAAAGTACTTTACTTCATTATTAGATTTAGCAACTCTTTTAATAACTTCACCATACCAACATTCTTTATAGCCACCATGTCCATCAGGCATATTAATAGTTCCATCAGCCAAAGGAAAAATAAACATTCCTCTATTATCAACATCAATTTCATTATTCTTTAATTGCCAAGCATGAACAATAACTCCACCTTTATAAGCAGTACATTCAACAGTAACATGACCTCTACTCAAATATCCATACCAATTAGCACAAAGATTCATCTTCATTATATCAGGCATTTTATCTTCAAGGTCAATCATAGATTCAATATTAAACATAACACATTCAGCACCTGAATCAGTATTATCACCACCCCAATATAGATAAGGAATTTGACTTAAATTCCAAGACCAACCAACAGCTATATAATTTAAACTATTAATAGGAGAATTAACATAATATGATTTAGTATCCAAATCTCGACCATCATCACTACCCCAAATGTATCTAAGTTGGACACTAGTAAAATCACTAAAATGAATAACAGAAGTAGGCCAAATATGATTAACACCATCATAAACATGAGCAATATTAATTTGACCTACTGTTCGTTTCTTAAGAGGTTTAGCAATTCCTCCTTGACGTCCAAGAGTTAAACTCATTATTCATCAACAATATTATAAGTCATTCCAGCAACTGGGGTAATAGTTGCATATTGGGTAGCAGTTCCTGTCCAAATTGGAAGACTAAGTTTATTATTATTTGCACTAGGCATAGTCATATTAACTCCACATCCATCATTAATAGCTTTTTGAATCTTATCAAGATTAACACTATTAGTAATAGTTTGATTTATTTCTTCTTTAAAATTATTAAATGTATCATTAGTAACATATCTATTAAGTAAATTATTAACTTCTTCTTTATTATAAGTTTCAGACTTAGTATAATAATTTTTAAACATATTATTAATCTCTTCTTTAGTATAACTTTCCATAGAAGAAGTATCACCCATTACTCTCCATTCAGTACCATTCCAATAACAAATCTTTCCATTACGATATTCAATCTGACCTTTAGCCCAATTACTACAAGTTACATTAGGAAGATATTCAGACTCTTCACCAACCATACCTGTAAGTTTACATTTATTTAAATCAATAGTACCATTCTCAATAATACCACCTTCAAATACAAGTTCACAACCAGTAGGCATTGTAATAGTTTTACCACTTAAGTCAAAAGCATAACGAATAATATAACGAGTATTTTCTTCGTTAACCATATCTTGAGTAAGAACAGCTTTATAATTAAGATAAATATTATTCTTAACTTGAACTAGATTTTCTTCATTAAAATAATATTTAATATTATCTACTGAATTAACATATATAATACCAAGTCTTGGACGTTCATCAGAAAGACAAGTATTATAAATATTATAATCTTCACTATTTCCATAAACAGGAGTGTTGACTCCCCGTAGAGGATGAAATCTATCAGTAGGTTCTACAATCGTCCATCTAGTATAATAATTATAAAATCCAACTTCATCATGAACAGTCTTAACTCTAAGAACAAATAATTTATGATATGTATCATAATAAATACCAGCAGTATTACCTAAATCTGTTTTAATAACTTCATACTTATCAGTATTAAGAATTATTTGACCATATTGTTCACAATAAGTATCATCAAGAAAACCATCAAATAAAAGCTGTTCTGCATTACTAGCATCATCCTCCACGGGGAGTAAAACCTTGCGAACTATTTTATATCCTTTACCACTTTTATATTCAGGCTCATAAGGTCTATCTTTAAGACTAAGACGATTAACATTACAACAACCCGGACTTAATCTTATAGTAATATCTTCTTCATCTGGATAATTAATAATATTAACTTTACCATCTCCTGCAATCATTTGCTTAAGAGCTTCATTAAGCATATCCCAATCAATAGTACCATCAGCAATAGGAATTTTAGCTCCACTTTCTTCAAGATATTTCTCACTAAGAATTTTAGTCCAATTATCATCAGAAACCCAACTAGCTTCAACACCAGCTTGCATATTACTACCTATATAACTTTCAGTTACAGATATATTATGTTCTGCATCATAATAACTAATAGTAAGACTATTACGTCTAAAAATAGCAGGAACAGCTTTACGAGTATTAACTCTAGTTCCTTGATATGGAATCCATAAATGATTAAACCTAGAAAGAACAACAGTTAAATCATTATTTGTATCTTTGTCAAGAATATTTTGAAGATAAGTAATAGGAAATACTTTATCATAACTATTCTGACCTAGTTTTTCATATAGTTGTTTATTGTTCATAATTATGTGATTAATTTAAATAACTTTAACTAGTAAATAAACAATATAAGCATTAGTAATATTGTTATATTAAATAGTATTTTCATCATGGTTCAATTAAAACTCTTACATTAAATACTGTACTATTAGAAGTCATAGTAAATTGGCATAATATAATAAATAAAGAAGTAGATATATTAACAGTAACACTAATAATATTATTACTATTAGATACAGAAACATTATTTAAAGGTGTACTAACATTACTTAAAGTACAAGTATATTTACTGCCACCACCATCTTTATTTTCAAACCAAAATTGCAATTTACCAGCGTTCATTATAGAAATATTAGTAGGAATATATACATAAACACCAATAGGAGTTTTCTTAATATCATTATAACTTGTTTCTCCTTTATATATTAAATCTACATTTTCACTATCTAAATAAATAGGTAATGCAATATTTCGACTAGTAAAATAATCATTTTTAATAGCAAGTCTACCACGTATGGGATTTGCTCTTTGTGTTCCTTTTGTAATAACATTATGATTTAACCAATTCCATTCAATTTTATATTCTCTTGCTGTATCAGAATTATTTGCAGAAAGTTTAAATGTTATTATAATCATGCTAGCATAATTAAAGGCTTCTGCAACAGATACATCACAATTAACTTTATTTGTTACATTTACATCACTCGGATTATAATATACAGTTTTAGTACTTCCAGAACCTGCAACACCATTCCAAGTCCAAAGTTGAGTTGTATATAACCTATAATAAACACTTATAGATATAGTATTAGCATCAACAACTCTATCAATTTCATTAGTATAAGGATAACCTGTAAAATCTAATCCACTTCCATCAGGATTAGTACCATAATACTTAGTATGATATACTTTAGCACCATAAGATTTAGCACCAGCGGATTGTGTAATATTAATAGATTTACTAACTCCACTATAAGTTGCAGTAACAGTTGTACTTCTACTTGTTGTAGTAGTTCTATTATCATAAGTAAGTTTACTACCGCTAGTAGTACCACTTAATGTACCATCTCCAGATTTACTTAAAGTTGGACTGCCATTTTCAGTTTCAGTATAAGTAGTACCAACTCCATTCCAAGTATAATTTCTAGTACGAACAGCACTACAAGTAATAGTAGAACTACCACCACTAGCAGCAATATTCATAGGACTAGCAGATATAGTTACTTGCCAAGATGTCCAACTTCCAGTAACTTTATTACCGCCATATTGCATAATATCACAATAATCAGTAACTCCATTATAATTAGCAGTAACTCTAGTTGTTCTAGCATCAGGAGATGTGTTATTACTAAAAGTTAAAGTATTACCACTTAAAACTCCAACACCGTTCGTAACAGAAATACTAGGAGTAGCACTATCAGACTCAGTACCTCCAGAACCTGCAACACCATTCCAAGTCCATGTTCTATTTCTTGAAGCACTACTATAAATAGTTACTGAATTACCTCCAGCCCAAACTTTATAACTACTAGCACTACAACTTACAGACCAACCAGACCAATTACCATAAACTTTAGCACCAGCAGATTGATTAATAGTTATATCTTTAGTTACACTATCTATTGTTGCTCTAAATACAGAACTACGAGAACTAGTAGAAGTATTATTACCATAACTAACAGTAGAACCACTTAAAGAAGCTGCACCATTAACTTTACTTAATGTAGGAGCGCCACTAGCATTTTCAGTATAAGTTGTTCCTGTACCATTCCATTGCCAAGTACGACTTATAGTAGCAGAAGTAGATAATGTAGCATTTCCACCAGCAGCAGCAATAGTTGTTACATTAGCACTTAAACTAATAGACCATGCTCCCCAACTACTATAAGTTTTAGAACCAGCATTTTGAGTTACAGTAGTATCTTTAGTTACAGAATCCATTGTAGCTCTAATAACTGTACTTCTAGCACTTGTAGAAGTATTATTATCATAAGTTACTTTATTACTAGCAAATGAACCAGCTCCACTAACTTTACTAAGAGTAGGTGTTCCAGTTCCTGTTTCAGTTCCACCACTTCCATTAACTCCATTCCATGTCCAAGTTCTTGTTCTACTTGCAGAAGTAGTTATATTTGAACTACCACCACTAGCGGCAACATTTCCGCTATTAGAAATATTAACTGTCCATGCAGACCAATTACCATAAACTTTAGCACCAGCAGATTGACTAATAGTAATATCTTTAGTAGTTGAATCAATAGTAGCACGAATAACAGTTGATTTACCACTTGTACTAGTATTATTTCCATAAGTAACTTTAGGACTAGTCCAATTACCATCACCACTAATTTTACTTAATGTAGGATTACCATTTCCAGTTTCTGTACCACCAGAACCGGCAACACCATTCCATGTATAACTTCTAGTTCTACTAGCACTAGTTGATATAGTAGCTGTTCCACCTGTTGCACCAATACTAGTTTTATCAGCACTAATATTAACTGTCCAAGCTGACCAATTACCATAAACTTTAGCTCCTGCTAATTGTATTATAGTAATAGATTTAGAAACACTATTGCTAGTAGCAGTAATAGTTATACTACGACTATTTGTTGTAGTATTGTTACTAGCAGTAACAGTTTTACCACTTAAAGTAAATCCACCAGCACTACCACTAAGTGTAGGTGTAGCAGTTTCTGTATCAGTATGTGTAGTACCAACTCCATTCCAAGTCCAAGTACGAGAACGACTAGCATTAGTAGTTATCGTAGATGAACCACCACTTGCAGCTATCGTTTGCGTGCTTGCCGAGATAGAAACAGTCCAAGCAGACCACGCTGAATACACTTTTGCGCCTGCCTGTTGCGTTATCGTAACCGTTTTGGACAATCCTACATAACTAGCTGTAAGTGTCGCTGAACGGGCTGAAACGCTCTCGTTTGATGTAAATTTTATTTGATTTCCACTAAGACTAGCACTACCACTAATACTAAGAGTAGGAGTAGCAGTTTCATTATAAACAGTACCAGTGTTATTCCATTTATAAGTTCTACGGGCAATATTAGCTGTAACTGTTCTAGTACCACCTTTAGCTTCAACACTAGTTCCATCAGTTTGTAAATCTAGTACCCAATCAGTATAAACTTTAGCTCCAGCGGCTTGATTTAAAGCAGCACTAACTTCTTTAGTTTGACTATTTTCTAAAGTAAATACGACAGTTAAAGTTCCACTTTTAGTATTAGTAGATTCATTATTAGGTATAGTTAGTACATTATTACTTATACTACCTAAAGTAGTAGAACTAGTAAAACTAGCAGTAAGATTAACAACAGTTTCAATCCAAGTTCCAGCATAAGTAGAACCTTTGGTTATACTCCCCGTGGAGGATGCATAGTCAGTTCTCTTATATCCACTTTTAACAGAACTAGTAGGAAGTTTTAAATCATAACTTCCACCTGTATTTGCAATAGCACTATCAACTACTGTTAATGTACTAGTATCATATATACTAGCTTTACTACCTTTAAACGTAACAGTATAACTATCTTTAGCTTCTGTATCATCAATTAATACAACTAATTTACCATTAGTTATAACTCCTTTTTCTATTCCATCAAATAAAACTTTAACTCCATCAGTAGGAAAAGTAACAGTATAAGAAATAAATCTTTGTTCCCATTCTAATTCTACATTATGAGTTATAGGTAAATAACCACTGTTACCACTAATAGTTTTAGATTTATAATGTTCAGCAGTAATATTAGCAGTATAATCAGTTTTAATAGGAATAGTAAATACAAATTTAGTATTGTTTTCACTTATAACAGGAGTATAACCATTAATAGTAACAGTTCCGGAAACATTCAATTTAAAAGTAATAGTAACTTCAGTATTCTCTGGATAAACAAGTTTAGAGCCTTGATATATTTCAAATACATCTATACTACCAAGTTTAATATCATGTATTCCAATATCTCCTTGATATATAGCCATAAATTAAGCTTTTGATTTAACTATATAAGTAGTATTGTTATCTTTTTGAGCAATAGCTGCATATTGAGTAGCAGTGCCAATCCATATTTTAGGATTAACAATAGGCTCAACGGTAAGAGCAGATAATCTATAAAGAGTTTGGTCAACTATTTGAATAGTATTATAAACATAAGCACCTTTATTGTTAATAGTAATATGCCTTATATATGTATCTGTGACCCATACTATTACAACTATATTTCCACTATATCTAAGACTAAAATTTCCAGCATCATTATAAAATACAGAATTAGGATTACAAATAGCAGTAACAAAATTACCAAAATTAGTAAATACATTATTTATAGCAGCTAATACTTCTGAATCATCAGCATTACCAAGTACTTTATTAATTATTGTATCAATATTATATCTATTAATAATTGAATTACTATTTATAGCTACAAAAGTATTAATACTTTTTGTTTCTTCACCTCCAACTCTAGCTATACCTTTATCCCAACTTAAATCAATTTTATTAATTCCACCAGCAGAAAAATAAGTAATCGTGGCACTAATATCATTATTGCCTATAACAATTCTATCAAAATTAATTCTACTATTATTGTTATCAACAGCAATAATACTTCCGCCTTTTAATAGTATTTCTTTTACTTCATCAAAAGTTTTATCACAAGTAAATTCTTTTTGTCCATTAGTATATATTCCAGTAGGAACAGTAATAACTACACCATAAACAGGAATAAATCCTTCAGGTGTACTTTTATTTTCATATAATTGTTGATTAATATCTTGCATAACTTTATAAACTTTAAATGGTGGCACTTATTCAGTACCACCATGATTAATATTAAGTTGTTTTCTTTTTAATAACAAGTTCATAACCGGCAGGAATTAAAGCTTTAATAGCATCAGCAATAGCTTTATCAACTTCTGCTTTAGTATAAGTATTTTCTACTGTTGGAACATCATTAAACTTATTATTAATTTCTTCTTTAGTATAAGTATTATTAGCAAGTTCAGTAATCTGATTAGGTAAAGTTTCATCAAGTTTAACTTTATCAGCAGCAGACATACTACCATTAGCAGTTGTACTAGCATTATTTAAAACAAGACCAACAGGAGATGGAGTATTATATAGATTTGTATCATTATTTTTAATAGATTTACTATATATAATTTTAAGTCCTCCTGCTGTTTGTTCAACTCTATCTAGTCTACTAACAAGTTCATTAGATAAACTATTGACAATATCAGTAGTTTTCTTACCTTTACCGCCATCGTAAGCAGTACCTGTAACTTCACCTAAAGCTAAAGTTTCAGATATAACTGAATATTTAGTTCCAGACCAACGATAAGTCTTACCACTATAATCAGTATCTGTACTTATATCAACATAAATCTTACCTTTTTCAGGAGTATAATATACAGGAGCATCTTCTATATACTTTTCAGCAAAATGAGTTTCATCAACATAATATCCTTCAAGAACATCATCAACATAACTAGGTAATTGACTTGCTGGGACTTTACCATCTCCATCAAGACTAGCAATACCATTTGCTACACCACGTTTAGCTTCAATAACTTCATTACAGAATTGAATAATCTTCTCTTTAATAATAGGATAATTATCTATATTACTAAGGATATATTCAACTGTAGATTCAACCTTATTCTCAATAACAACTTTAAGGTTAGGATGATTATCAATATTATCAAAGATATTTTCTATATTACCTTTAATAACATTAAGTAGTTCAGTAAAATTATTAATATGTTCAAATATATAAGTAACTCTAGCTTCTACTTTAGTTTCAATAAGATTCTTAAGAATAGGAAATTTATCAATATTATTGAAAATATAATCAACTCTACTATTTACAGCATTATTAATACATGTAACAAGAGCAGGATAATTATTAATATTAGCAAATATATTCTTAACACAATTACAAACTAAATCAGAAAGAATACCAATAAGTTCAGGATAATTATTAATATTATTAAATATATAATTAACTCGTTCATTAATATTATTCTGAATAGCTTCCTGTAATTCTGGATATTGACTAATATTCTTAAATATATCAACTACTTTATTAACAGTATTATTAATAATAAGATTTTTAATCGCAGGATAATTATCAATATTATTAAATATGTTGCCAATAGTAGTTTCTACATGAGCATTAATAGCATTAGTTATAAATTGATTAAGAGCAGGATAAGAAGAAATATTATTAAAGATAGATTCAGTCCATTGTTTAATATATTGATTAAATATCTCTTTAAGCTCAGGATATTCATTAATATTATTAAATATATCTTTAATAATAATAGGTAAACTTTCAACTGTACTATTCTTAATAATTTCAACTAGTTTAGGATAGTTATTAATATTATTAAATATATTAACAACAAATTCATTAATAAAACTAGTAATAATATCAAGAAAGTCTTTATAATCACCTATATTAGTAAATATCTTTTCAAGTGCTTCTGCTAAATCTTTAATAACAGTATCAAAAGACCATCCCTCCCAATTATCTGGATTAGTCCAAGCAGCATCGCTAATATCATCACTATTATATCGTTGTGTCCAATTAATATTACTTACATCACGATAAGTAATAATATATCCTTCACGACGATAAATTTTATCAAGTTTATTAACAGTATCAGCAAAAGTACCTTCCCAAGTTAAATAAACACTATTACAAGCAGCAAGTATTCTATCTAGTCTAGTACCAGTTTTACCATCAAATATAGCTTGAATAACAGTTAAAGGATATATATTATATCTAGTATCATTTTCTTCACAATACTTATCTAGTATATGAATTGGCATATTGCCTTCTTTATCACATTGAACTTTACTAGGGTCAAAAGATTGACAATTAGTACCAACAAAAACATTTTCTTCTTCAATCATAATTACCACGGATTAGAAACACGTTTAATATAATGTAAAGCAATAGTAGGCATAAGTTTATTAATAGCAAGATAATTATCTGTCCATCTATTACCACTTATTTGACTCCAAGTCATTTCACCATTATTACTAATATTTGGACCAGTCATATACCAATTAGTAGAACGATTAATGCCAAGATTATTAAATTGACTTCTATCAGTACCATAAGGCCAAGTATTACGAACATCTCTATCTAAATCGCCTGATATAAAACGCCAGTTACCCGGTGATACAACATGATGATTACCATCACCACATTTTCCTTTACCAACAGCAACAGCATGTTGATGAAGAGGTAAATCTGTGCCACCGATATAAAATCCATATGCACTTACATTACGACCCGGAGCATCAGGGTCATATGTATCTTTAATATTTTCAAGAACAGTTTTCCAACCAAGATTTCCTTGTTTAGGATTATTATAAATATTAATACCGTTAGGTATATAACCCATAACAAAACGCCCTTGTGCAGCAGTATAAACTTCCCAACCATTAGGAGGAGTTGAAGTATCCCAAAGCATAATAGAACCGATAGGAACAACGGCAGCAATCCAAGCTTGAATTTGACTAGCAGCAACTCCACCACCTTGTCCACTTCCACCACCTTGTCCAAATCCTTCTCCAACTAATTTATTTTTAATATCAGTATAGAGAGAATTAAAATCTACATCAAGTCTACTAGGTTTAGTTTCACTATCTGCAAATTTATTCATAACAAGATATTTACCTGTTCTAGCTTCACCAAGTTGAGTAACAGACATGACATTATGGGTGCCATCACCGCCTGTTCCACCACCGCCGCCAAGACCAGCAATAATATCATTAATTTCTTGCTTAGTATAATAATTATTAAGTATAGAATTAACAATATTTCTTACTTCTTCTTCAGTTAATCCACCTCCGCCAGAACCTCCACCGGCAGCATTAATAGTAATAGTACCATCATCATTTTCAACAAAAGTAATATTAGTACCAGCTTTAATCTTATTTTTAAACATTGATACATAATTACTCTCAAAATACTGTTTATACTCATTACTAATATTACTACCATTTTGGTTTATTTTATTAAGAATCTCTTCAATCTTATTATTAATATATTGCTCAAGATTATTAATACTACCTTCAATATTACTATTTAAATCTCCAATCTTATTATAAATATCTTCAAATTTAGCATTATATTCAGTAATAAGATTATTAATTCTAGTATTAATATTAGTTATATCTTGTTGTAATTTAGATATTTGTTGGTCATGAATTTCAAGATGGTCATTAATCTTTTTAAGTTCTGCAAGAAGCCAAGCATAAAACTTTTCCATCTCTTCTCTTAACTTCTCTAAGAAAGCTTCAAATTCAGTACGAGTAAGATATACAGATAAATCAAAACCCATACTTACCCATTTTTCACCATCCCAAAACCAATAAAAATCATTAGTATAAGTTCCACCCCAACCAACAATTTCAACTTGTTTATTATCTTCACCTAAATCAAGTGGATGATAAAGTATTTGACCAACAGCCCAATTTCCATCAAGAGATATAGATTCTTTATCAAACATATCTTCTTGACGATAATTACTAAGAAGTCTACATTGATTTAATTTAACTGCACCATCATACATTCTACCACCTCTCCAAAGAATAATACTATTATCTGGAAGTTCAATAGTTTGTCCAGCTAAACAATAATCATATTGAAGTATATAAATAGTATTAGGCTCGTTAATCATATCTTGAGTAAGAGTATTAACACCACTAATCATATTCTTACGAAGATATTTACGAGCCTTTCCACTATAATCATTTGTATTATAGTCTTTATCTGCAAATTTAAGAAGATTATCAACAACAGTTAAATCTTCTTCATCAGCAGCATTAGTAATCTGTGAAGCAGTAAACATTTGTTTAACAGATTCACTAAGCATTTCAGGAGTAATCTGACCTTCAAGTATTTGAACAGCATTATCTTCAAAATACTGTTTAAGTACTTGTGCCATATAATTAGCTACAACATTACGACGAAGATAATTACTTTGAATATTAATACCAAATTCATCAGCAACTGCACGTTCAGCAATAGCTCTTGGAAACATACCACTAAACGATTCTACAAATTTAGAACCAATTTCAGAATCAGCTTCAAGATGCCATTTCTTTGCATTAGTAACAGGAGTTATTTCATCAAGAATATAACTCTTTTTAGTTTCAATAACATAAACTTCACAACCTACCCCAATCTGTTCCCAAGTAAGAGCATCTCTATCTTCCATTGTAGATACTACAATTCTAGCAGCTTTAAGACCTCTTTGAACAACAGCAATAAGTTCTAATATTTCTTTCTTGAAAGTTTCATAATCAATAACTAAATCTTCTCGAAGTTTAGCAATAGGTTGCCAATATTCTTCATTAGATAAAGGAATACCAGCAGGAACAGCTTTACGAGATATATAGCTAGCATAGAAACCGTCATGAACTATACATAGTCTTTCATAAGGTCTATCATTCCATTGACCATTACAAGTAAGACTAACTTTACCAAGTTCTTCTTCTATTGTTTTCATACGTTCTCTAGGTTTACTAAATTCATAGTGTAGACCCCCCGTAGAGGATGGAACACATTCACATTATTCATTATCATAATCAACATCACTAAGACTATAAGTTTCATTATATTCTTTGCCTTTTTCTTTCTTCTCCCAAAGTTTACCAGTTTCAGGGTCAACATAAAATTTAGGAGCATCTCCACAACTAACTATTGCATGAATTTTACCTTCTTCATCAACAGGAAGCGTAATAGAACCACTATACTGAACTTGTTCACTACCTTCATAAATAATATTAAGTTGACCTTTAATATATTTAAGAAGAGTTTCAGCAAGTTTATCTTGACCAAGTTGATATGCTGCCATAGCAGATTGAAACATATTCCAACAAGTAACAATATTTTTATTATTACCTTTACAAGTAGCAGAACAATCATTAAGCATATCAAGTCCATATTGTGCCATAAGAACTAATAGTTTATGATAAACACAAACATATTTGCTAGGAACAGTCATATAAACATATTGAGGATTAATCTCAACTTGTTCAGTTCCATCAGCTTTTACATAGACACCATTAACATAACTATCATCTATTTGTTCACTCATTCTATCATTAAGTTATTGTACGAATTAATAATTGATTTTTGTTGCTCATCAGAAAGCAATTCTAAGGCTTCTAGTGCTTGAATTAAAATTTGCCCTTGTGTTAGTTTGCACCAATTTTTTTCGTTCAATGGGAAGCCTAATTCTGCTATTCTCACCTGTTTTTCAGCCATGCTTGCAATACGCAATTGCATCTCTTTCGATAGCTGTTTTGGATTATTAATATAACCTCTTATCATAATACCATCTTATTTAAATGCCTTATTAATAATATAAGCAGTATAATCATTAACTCTAATATCAATACGTTTATTAAACGCAAGAATACGTTGATTAGAATCAAGATTTTTATTATAGACAATATTTATAATATCACCATAAATATCTTCTTTCCATTCTTCTTTCATATAATGACTAAGATAATCTTCATCACCACGATACATATTAAGTTTAGAATAAGCATCATAATAAACACTATTAACTAAATGTCTAGCGTTATATTCTATTTGGTCACGATTATTATCAATATTATTAGTAATAATAGTTGAAGCAACAAACTTTGCACATTCCGAAGCTGCATTAACTATAGTAATAGAAATAACAGCTTTAGATTTTTCTCTATCTTTTTCAATAATATCTCTAGTAACTATATTAAGAAGTTTGGCAATATCATCTAAAGGATTTCTTTTGTTATTATCAATTATCTTATTAATTATAAGATAAATAACAATAACAATACCCGGAATAAGACCTTGTTCAAAGGCATTTTGAATTAATTCCATTTTTACAGATACAAGAATAGGGACTATCAGTATCAACACTAATGCTAATACCAATAGCCCCTATTCGATTAATATTACCTAATATTTACCTAATCGAGTCGGGTAATAGGTTATGCTTTTTCTTCAGTAGAAATAGCTTCAAGGATAGTTTCAACAGTTTCAATAGCAGCAGCTCCAGTAGGAAACGCTATTTGTACAATCTGATGAACAACTTCATCTCTAGTTTTCATTTCACGTGGAACAGCAAAACGAAGCGTAAAGATAGTATATCCAGCATCTGCACTATCAGGTTGCTTCAAAGGATTAATAGGATATGCAGGATACAGTTCAGTATAAGTATCACGGTAAGTATATTCAATACCTGCATCAGCAGCAGCCTTATTAGCTAAATCAGTAATATAAGCAGCGTCACCATAAGCAGATAAACCGTGAGTTATAACTGTAACAGCTATACCAACTAATTCATCAGCTCCAAGAATTTCATAATCAACACCTTTAGACTCAGCAGTTAGAGTGATTTTAGCATCAGCCACAGATGCTTTAATGCCATGTCCAACAGTATTATTATTAATTTGGTTAGCTAATTTCTTTGCTACATCGTTAGCAGTAGGATTAAGACCAGTATGAATGGTAGCAGTCCAACGATTACGTTCATTGAACTTTAATCCTTTTTTCACAATCATGATAGAATAATCAGAATAAGCATTTACATCTCCGATAGTAAGATTAGCAGAGAAAGTAGTAGCAGGTTGATAAACACCTTTAACAAAAGTAAGATGTTTACGATAAGCAGGAAGAACTACTGGACCATTTGCTTCACGACCAAGATTAATGTAAAACTTATCGGTAATCTTAGTACCGTTAGCGTCAATAGTTTCCTCGCCATCAGCAAGATAAGTAAAAGCAACCGCTCCAGCAGCAAGAGGTAAGCTCGCTCCATAAGCGACTTTGCCCGCCAACAAAAACTGTCTCATTTTTAATTTAATTTAGAGTTTAACTTTGTTTATCAGCTCCATTAGAAGTAGCACCAATACTAGCAAGATAAATCTGTACTGCACGCATAACTATTTCCATATGTAAATAAGGAGGTAAATCACAATTAACCCAATCTTCTTTTCTATCTTCATCAAACTTAACTTTAGCAGGTTCTTTGATATAAAGATATTTAACTAATTGAGGTTTAACTGTATTATTACGTCCAGTATATATATCAACATTGATACCAGATTCATCTCCAAATATAGTAACTATCGGAGCATCTTTCGCAGCACGATTACAGAAATCTCTTAGCGTTTGACCTAAATCTTCAGCTTCAATAATTCTGCAATCATAAATTGTCTTGCCATTATAACTAACTTGAAAGCCTGTATATAGCATTATTCCGTCGCTATCAATATTAATTTTATAAGGGTCAACTTCTGTTCCACCACCTGTAATATCTCCACCGTTAACAGTACCCGCTGTGTATAAAGTTCTAAGAGCATTAACAGGACTAATAGAAGCATTTTGTCGAGCAACCTTATCATTATAAGGAACAGGTCCAACGTTTTCTACTATTACATTTCTAGCTTTTTCAATTATAGCAGCATTAAGACAAATATCTATATCTTCCATGAGAATAGCACGAACGGTCTGCATACCCATCTGTTGTGCCAGTTCTCTGAACGTCACGTGCATCTCCCCAATGTTCATAATCAAATGTTTTTAAGTTTATTTTTATAAGCACTAACAAGAGCACTATTAGTAGGATTTTTAAACCATATAACAGCTTCTTTAACATTAGCACCAATGAACTCACCATCAGGAGTAGTAATATTTTGATTATGAATTGCTCTGATAAATTCTCCACGAGAAATAAGAACCTCAATTAAAGATTTAATAGTAATATCTTTATCATTGCAAAGTTTATTAAACTTAGCAGGTTCATTTGTACTAAATTTATCAAGATGTGATTGTTTATCAACAATATCCATAGCCATACCGTTAGGAATATTAATATTATTGACAACACAGTATTGAATAAATACAGCATCAAACAAATCACTATTCGTGAGAAGTTTAACATAATTGCCTTTAGCAGAATTAATTTCCTGACGATGTTTAGCAAGACGCTCAGCTTCTCTTTGGTCATCTTTAAAATAAAATCTAATAGATGGGTCAGAATTAATAAGAGCAATATCTTTAGCTACATCTTTATACAATAAACAATGACGATAAATTAGATAATCATCAAGAACAATAGGATAACCATATTTATACTTTTCACTTTCAAGAAGATTTAACTTAGTAATCTTAGCTTCAAGAGCTTCTCTAAGTTCTTTAACTCCTTTACGGTCACTATTCATATAAGCAGTTTCGATAGCTTCTTCTTCGGCTCTAAAACGAAGATAATCTCGTTTACGATTCCAAAAGAAAGAAATATCAAAAGTCTTACCTAGTTCATCAACTGAAACACTAATATTATTAAGATAAGCCTTAACCCGTGAAATAAAGTTTTCATTATTAGGAGCAAGACCAATTAAAGCAGGAAAATAAGATTCAATCTCACCTTTATTAGAAGAAAGAGTACGAGAACTACGAACACAACTACCAATCTTATCCATTCGTTTAGGTAATGTTTTATCATTAACTCTACGATATAATGAATAATTAGTAACTAAATTAATAGTAATAGTTCGTTTTTCAGTATAAGGTTCATCAAGACTTTCATCTCTAAATCCTACTGTATTAGCAGGCTGTTTATCTACTCCATCCTCTACGGGGGGTATAACCTGTTTATCTGTATTTACATTAGAAGCAGCAGGAGTATTTTCTCCTGCTTTATTAGCTTCATTTACTTTGTTAAAATCCATATCTTAAATAGCTTCTTTTAAATGATTATAATACACATTTCAATAAGAACATCTTAGTGGTATTATCTACCTGTAAACCAATAGAACCTTTAACTTCATAACGAGCCATATCAATTTCAGTAGCTGCATGATTAGTATTAGGCAATCCCCAGCAAGCAGGAATATCAGTCATACCTTCAATAACTTTAGCTTTATAAGCCTGTCCTTTTTGACGTACTATACGAACATTCTGATTACCTTTATAATTACTCATATCAACCAAAGCAGCTTGATGAGAAGTAATAGGCAAGCCAGTAGTAGGATGAATCATACCATTTTGCTTAGCAGCTTCAGCATCAGTACCCTTATCGAAATAAGCATTATGAATAACAGTAATGGTATATCCATCTGGAGTTTTATACTTATTAAAGTAACGTCCATAAGAAAGACCATTACCATTATCTTGAATCATCTTTTCACCAAGAGGAGTAATAAATCCGTTTTCTTTAGCATCAGTTCTGATAGCCATTTCAAAGTCACGAATAAATCCTTTACCTCCCATAAGAGCTACATTCTTATCTCCATCTTGAGTATCACGGTCAAGAACATCACCGATTGTACGTTCAAGTTTGTTAAGAGTCAGAACTTCACCATAAGTATCATAGTTAGATTCACGACAAATTTCTAACATACCAGCAGTACGAGGAATAGGTTTACCATTATCATGGTCTTTCAAAGGAATAGTACCATCAGGTAAACGATTATATTCAGACTTCCACAAACGTTCTTCGTTCATTACTCTCATGTGCAAGTTGAACTGCCGCATCTCTTCGTTAATCCAAAGATTAGAAGTACCACCATTATCGTTTTGGAATTGATATTGAGTAACAACATTAGCAAGATTACCAGCTATTTCTTTAGAATAACGATAAAACTCAAGTTGAGAAGTCATTCCAGCAGGACCCATAGTATTGCTTCTGTTACCTTTAGAATAAGATTCAGAAACAGTAGGAGCACTCATTGCCCAATACATACCTTTAGCCAACCATCGAGGGTCAACATAAGCATCAGGATTAGGAGAAGTAAGTTTCAGAAGATAAGCATAACCATAAGCAGATTCACCTAAGTCTTTCTGAATACGAATTTGAGTAACACCATCGGGAGCAGTAAGACCATGTTGTTCAATAAACCAATGAGTAGAGAAATGAACTTCAAATTCACTACCATTTTGACCGGGTTTAGTAATAGCAGTATTAAAGTAAGTTACAAAGTCTGTAAACTTCATACGACCCATAGTTTTCCAAGTCCATTGTACAGTAGCAACATCTTTAATACCACGACTACCTTGACCTTCAGTAATAAAACTTAAAGGAAAACGGTCATCATCCATACCATAATTATAAGTCAGAAAACTATTAATTTCTTCTGGCTTTTGAAGCTGAAGATAAGCAATTGATTCTTCATTAGAATAACCTCTATCTTCATAACGAGTTTGTCCAATAACACGTAATGTTTTCATCTACAAATTTACTATTATGTTAATAACCAAAACGCTCATCTTTCAGAGCATCTTTTTTACTGTCAGGTTTAGTTATTTTAATAGCTCCTTTTGTAGATTTACGTTGACTAGCAGTAAGTTTCAACTTTTTAGCTTCTTTATCAGAAACAGCCATTTCTATCAAACTATCATAACCTTTACCTGTATATTTAAGCCAAGCCTTAAGCAGTTCTTCATCGCGTCTTTCAGCAGGAGATAACTTCATTAAATCATTTTCATAACGAGAAAGTCCTTTATCATCAACTTGATAAACATAATTGAAGAAATCTTCTGGAGTAGTAGAAATCTGTTTACCATTACGTTCAATAATAACAGTTTCAGGAATACGATAACCAGCAATTTGTCGTTTATCAATACATTCTTTAACTCCATTCCAAAATTCCACAAGTTGTTTCTCTTCTTCTGCTTTAACTCGCATAGCTTCTTTAGCATTAGCTTCACGCATTTCGTTATCAGCTTTCTGAAGAGCTTCAAGTTCTTCTTTAGCAACATTGAAAAGTTCATTACTATCTTTAAGATATTGAATATACTTATCAACATTACCACGACGATTAAATTCCTTAAACGCCTCACGAACAATAGCTTCTTGTTGACTTACATTATTTTCATCTACTTCAATACCGCTTCTATCTCGAAGTTCACCAAAGCCTTCAAATGAATTACCATTTGCAACATAATAATTAAGAAAATCACCAACGATAGGATAATCTTCAAATAACTTATTAACACCAGCTTTAGCAAATTCGTCACGTTTTAAATCAATAACGGATTGAATATAACTTGCAACTCCTTGAGGAGTATTATCAAAAGTAACTGGTTTACCATCTTCTGAAGTAACAGAAACACCAACAAGTTCTTGAATTGATTTAACATCAATAGTATTTTCTTCTTTAGTATCTTCTACTTCAAATTCTTTAAGATAAGCAGCAACTTCATTTTTAGCTTTAAAGATATTACCTTTATCGTCAATAAGATTACCGTCTTTATCAACAGTATATTTATTATCTCCATCTTCGATAATAGTACCTTCTTCTAAACCATGTTCAGCATCAGCGTCATTCGCTTTGTCATTAGGCTTACCCCCCGTGGAGGATGGAGATTGGTTATCTTTATTAGCATTAGAATCACTATTCCCATCTCCATTACCATTATTAGTAATATCATCAATAGAATTACCATCAGCATCTAACTGCCCTGTTTTACCTGTATCAAGGTCTGTAATGTCGTCAGTAGGTTTTCCATCACCATTAGATGTTTCACCATTAAAACCAAAACTATCAAAATTAGGCATAACTCTTTGTTTTTAATTAATTACTATATCACAAATATAAACTATAATAATAATACGAGTTTTACTTGTATCGTTAAAATATGTTCACCTTTAAGCCGATTTGCCGACTAACATACTATTGCTAACTAGGATATTTATTACTGATAACCTATCCTGTCGCTTTCAGAGAAGCCGTGTATGAATTAAATTTTATCATAATGATTAATCTATCACGAAATGAATAAAGTGCTTAAAATGAGCTTAAAATGGCTCATGTGATGTAAATAAAAATGAAAATGGGCTGAACCTACTTTCACAAGCAAGTCCAGCCCTATTATGAACAAAATTTAGAAGTACAGCCGATTATTTACTTTTACTATCATAACGATTTTTATTCGTTTTTGCAATCTTGACTTTATCATCACTTTCTTTAAGTTTAACAGCTAATTCTTTTTCTTTAAGTTGTGCTTCAACTGAAGTCTTTTGAGCATCTAAACTAAGTTTACTACGTTCAATATTAAGTCTAGCATTTTCCATACGTTCTTCAGCTTGACTCTTTTCAGCATCGCTAAGACCATTATCAAAACTCATAATATTAGCATTTGCTTTCATAGCCTCAATTTGACCATCAAGATATTTTTCAACTCTAATAGTTTCTCTATCTTGTTCTGCTTTTCTATCAATCTTAGCAAGTTCAAATTCTTGACGAAGTTGTTCTGTTTGTTGAGAAACACGTTCAACATCAAGTTCATGCTCACGTTGAATATTTTGATACTTATCAATAAGTTTACTAATTTGAGCAACATTATCTCCACGTATAGCAGCATTAGCCATATCCATATTACCATTCTGAGCAGCACTAAATGCAAGTTGTTTATATTGTTCAAGTTTCTCACGTTCTTTAACAGAAGTTTTACAAGTAACAATATAATTGGCAAATATATGACTATTAACATCAAGACTTAAATATCTAATATCACCATCTTTAGTTTTATAAGAAGTATTAAGACCATCAATCCAAGCAAGTTTAGTATAATCCATTTCAGCTTGATAATCTCGTTCTCTCATTTTATCAAATATAAATTCAATAATAACAGAACCCATACTTCCACGAATAACTGCTTCATCAGTAACTCCTTTACCAGCACTATTAGCAATCTCACCATAACGTTGTGGAGTCATATCACATTCCATTTTAGCAGTCTGTTCAATTTCTTGAATAAGTTGCCCAAGTTCCGTAATATAATTATTCATACGACTTTCAAGATAACGAACATTTTGTGCTTTAACAAGATTAGCATCATCTTCATCATCAATATAAAGTACACCATCAGCAGCCATACGATATATAGTTTCAGCAGGTTTTTTACCAAGAAGAGATTTAGCAATCATAAGAACATTCATCTTATTTTTAGCAATAGCCATTTCTCTATGATAAGAAACTATATTACGAAATACTTGATAAGGAATAACTGTATCTACAATACTAAATCTTCCAAAACCTGGAAGAAGTTCTGCAATACCATTATAAGGAAGTTTACCATTCCTATTGTAAGCAATAGGACGAGCCTTATAAGGATATATACTTGTAGCACGAGAGCCAATTCTAACGCTCTCATAAACTTGTGGACGCCACACCCATTCAATACTAATATCACCACCAGCAGGGTTAAGCTGATAAGTTTCATCAACAATTCTTGTTGTAACAAATGCTCCATTACTATATGTAAGAATACCTTCTTTTATTTCACCTCTCCAAACAGTATGCCAAACTTCAAATAAACCATTATTAGCATCACGAGCCATTATATTAGTGTTCTTAATATGTTGCAAATCATCTTTATTAAATTTACTACATATATCACCAAAATAATACATATATTTATCCCAATTTAAAAGTGCTTTATCACTAGAAGTAGTAGCACTATATTGATAATATGTATCAAGAGCTTCACGTTCTTTTTCAGAAAGATATTCATAAAATTCATCTATAATTTGTTGTTTAGTCAACATACGACGTTCAGCAAACATATCATAATCTTCTGCAAACATATTATCGTTAGGAACAGGAAAAGCATCTCTAACACTAACAACACGTTTAATTAATTGATTACCTACAACATCTCTATATGTATAACAAGCTCCAAAAGCAACAAATTCAAAATAAGCTCTAGCGTATATAGTAAAAGCATCGGTAAGGTCATCAATAACATTAATTAAATCTTGTCCTTGTGCGCTAATATCATCAATAAAATTTTCATTGAACTCTTTAATAAAAGCTTCAATATCAACAGCTTGTTCAGGATTAAATTGTTCAGGATTATTTCCTTCATTAACAAACTGCATATAACTTTCTTGTATTTTCTTAGCAACAGCTTGTTCTGCAAGCATCATAATTTGTTTACCAAGTTCAGCATCTCTAGCAAATACAACTTCTGGATTATTAGCTCCAACAATAAAGTCATGTGGATTTTTAATATATTCACCAATATATCTTCTAATAATACCTTTCATCATATCATAATTACGCATAGTAGCTGGAAAACGAGTTAAATTCTCATCTTTCTCATTATAAGGATTAAGAGTTTTTCTATAATATTCTCTAGGAATATTACCAAGAAGAATATTAAACTTCTCTTCTACATTAAAATCAGCTTTACAAGCAATACCAGCTTCTATAACATAATCACAACATTTAGCATACCAATCAACTTCTTGTTTTTCAGCATAACTAACGTGCTGATTAGGAAAATCAAGTCTACCAAAATTATACATATCTTTATCTATTTAATCTTAAAACCATTGTCTATTAAAAATATCTGTTTTATCATTATCTTCTGTAACTTTCTTACGACTAGCAAGTTCTCGTTTACCTTTAATATCAATAGACTTCCAATATATACCTAAAAGTATAAGACTAGATATACGGTCAAAGTTACCTTCGGCATTAAACTTTTTAAGTTCAAGAATTGTTTGATAATCAAGAAATCTTTCAAAAACATAAATATCTTCTCCAAATTCATTCTTACCAATAACTTCATATAAGAACTCTTTAAGAAGTCGAAGACCATCTAGTTTCTTAGGACCACTACCAATATTATAACCATAACTAGTACTAACTTTTTCTTTAACAGCAGAATCCCAAACATATAAAGGTTCATAACCTAGATATTTAGTAGCTTTCCATTTACGAAAATTAGAAACAGTTTCACCACGATTTATTTCTACAAGTCCAGTACCAATACAATTATACCATTTACATAGTCGATAAAACTTTTCATCAGCTTCTTCTAGTCGTTCAGTACGTCCATAATATGCAGCACATAACTTAGGTTTAAATCCATTACGTTCTCTAGGCATTTCAATAACAAATATACTATTATGAGAATGTCTATCAGTAATTTCTTTTTTATCTTTATCAATACCAACAGGGTCATAAACTGCAACATAAGTACCGGGAAGAATACTTCTTACAAGTCTATCATTAATATATGTTTCTTCATATTCTGGGGCAAACCAAACTCTTATACAACCATGAGGGTCTTCGTTACCACGTCTAGGAACTCCTTGAATATAATCATAAGTTTTCATATCAGGATTTTCAATTCTTATACGAGCATTAGATTTAAAATAAATCTTTTTAGTTCCATCTTCAAATAGTTCGCCATCAGTATAAAACTTATAACTATTATCAACTCGAAGTTTATCTTCAAACTTATTAAGAGCTTCACTACTAAATATATTTTCACTGGCACTACTAAAGGATTCAGCAGGAAATAAAGCGCGCTGACCAAGATAATTAAGATATTCTGCAAAAGTCTTAGCAGTCTTTTTCTTTTCAACTCTTTCTCGTGCAGCAAGCTGAAGCCCTATTCGTAGATTACTATTTCCATCTTCATCAAATCCTTTAACTCCATCTATTTCTCCTTCAAGACCCCAAGCATAAGATTTAAAGAATCCACAAACTTCATTACGAGCATCATTATCAAAAACATTTTCAAAAGCCATAAATCCAAATGCTCTAGGATTATAAAAGTTTTGTTCAAATATTTGCATATTAGCAGCAGTAGCAGTTCCCCAAGCCATAAGAGTACCAGTAGTACGAGTACCAACAGTCATTGTAGGTTCAGTTACATTCATAAACTCATCAAAGTTCTGCATTGTAGATAGCTCTTCAACTTTAATTGTAACAGCATCTTTACCAATAGCACAGTCAGGATTATTATTAGCACTAACACTTAAAAGAGAACTAGACCAACTATCATCAGCTTCAACTCCATTTTTCATACGATAACCAAGTTTAAAACTATCAGTAGTAGGACTATATATACCTCTTTTAAATGGAGTCTTTTCTTCAAAGAACTTTAAGTTATTAACAGCAAAATCACTTAAACCTCCTTGTTTAATTAAATATTTATTATCAGCCGCAACATGAATAACAACTTTATGCTTAGATAAGTTAACTTCATTAGAACTATCAGCAGCCATAATATAAGAAAAACCTCCACGTCGAGTTTTATCAATAATAAGATGTAAACCATTACGTCTACAAAATTCTATAATTTGCCAAGTCCAAAATTGAGCATCAATAAAACTAGGAAAACTATAAATCTTTTTAGCAGTAGCTCCATGTTCAGTAACAATAACAGATGATTCATCTGTACGTTCCATACGAGTATAATTAAGAAAATTATAATGACCACCTGTTATCCAAACATCTTCTATACTTCCATCTGGATTTTGCCAACAAGGAGCAGAAAAACCATTACGTCGTCTATCACATTCTCTACGTCTAAATTGTCTATGAGGAATACTATCAACTTTAAATTGAGTATATTTACCTGTGGCTTGATATGTTCTAGCAGCTTCATTAAAAAGTTCAGTATTAACAAATTTGCCGGGTCTAATATTTAAAAGAAAACCACCACTATCTCCAATTAAAAAGTTATTATGAGGGTCATACCATCCACAATCACTAGCTTTCTTATACTTTTTCTCTTTATCAGGTTCTTCAATGTATTCTAGAAAAGGATATTTACCATCAGCCATAATATTTTATTTAACTAGTAAACAAACAACAAAAGCGATAGCGCAAACAGCACCACCGCTTACCAAATATCTATTCTTACGTTTAATACGTTCAATAGACTTATTTAAATTATCATTTACTTTATTACTATTATCAAGATTATTTTGTAAAGTTTCAACTTCTTTATAAAGAGCATTATATTTAATCTTATGGAGATTAATTATACTATCTTGTTCGTTAATAATATCTTTATAAAGTTTAGCTTTAATAATTTTAGTATTAGCAATCTTAATCATATTAATAGGGACAAGAACAGTTGTATCAGTAGTGTTGACTCCCCGTGGAGGATGCACTACATTATCAATCTCACTCTGACACCAACTTCTTGAATAACTCCCAAGTAGCACTGTCATTAAGACTAATAACTTTATCTTCAATATCTTTTTCATGTTCTTTAAGTTTATAAACTACACTTTCTCTTTCAGTTATAACTAACTGTATAGAATCAATCCGAACATGATTAATAGCAGTGTCACTTTTATTATATGAATTGACTTCTACACTAAAACGACTTATTGATAAATACAGAGTAACACATAAATTAATAATCGCTATTATAAATATTGCTATTAACATCTTCTTCATAATTCTATACAGTATTAAGTTAATCTTTTATTTCTATAAGTTTATTAAGCAAATCAAGGTTCCATCTACCAGTTTCTTTAAGACCAAGAACTCTTTGAGCCATCTTGATAGCTGCAACTTGACCACAATTCACGTTAGTATCAAATAATTGTTCAGCAACTCTCTGACTATTAAAATCATCAAGTTCAAATACATCCCAATAACCTACTTTATATTTTTCCCAAACAAGTTTCTGAAGCTGAACATCATTATCAAGCTTAGACTTAAACTCTTTACTACCAACAGTATAATGTTTCTTATAAGAATCAATCATAGTCCAACCTTGCCAAGTAGGATTATATTTACGACTGATACCTCTATAAGTTTCTCCACCAACATCATCTTTATCGTTTACATAACCACCTTCTTTAATAGATAGTTTTTTAAAAGCATCTCCAAAGTAAGCCATAATTTAATTTATATAAGGATTAGTACAATATCTAAAACAATCAACAGCGTCATAATATTCATCTTCATCAAATTCTTTAATTGTAACCCAAAACCAAAGAACTTTAATTTGAACTTTATAAATCACAAATTCAAAGTCATCACCAATATGATGTTCATCGCCAATTAATCTTATATTTTTTCTACGATTAATAATATACATAACTTATTCATCAAGAGTTCTACGAATCCAACCTCTAAGAAATTTAATATTATTTCCTTTGCCAGCAATATCATTATAATATCTAATACGTTCAAGTTTATATTTAGCTACAAAATAATCAGCACTAATAGTAGTATCAGATTTATAAGCATTAAGAGAGTCTTGAGTTCTACGAAGTAATTCTTTAGTTAGAACTAATTCATTAACAGCAGTAGAATCAGTAACAGGAACATATCTAATCTCTGGAACAGGAGTAATACGTTTAGCACATCCACTAGATAAACAAATAGCAAATATAACTAAAACAATAAAACCAATAATTACTCCAATTAAATTATCTTTATTTAATTTCATATAGCAAGTTTAAATTGAGTTTGAACACCACTAGCTTTAATTTGTAATTCTCTATCTTTAAGAACTTTATTAATATCATCACGTAGATAATTCATAGTAAAGAATTTAGTAGTTTCAACAGGATTTTCTTTAATATGATAAAGACCATCAGAAAATCTTTTTGGCATACCATATTCATTAAGTTCAAAATCACTATCAATATGACATAACCAAATACCTTTAATAGTTAAACCAAGTATATATTCAACAGCAAAAGCATACATACTAAGTTGAAGATTATATATAGCACCATTACAATTAGGAAGATGATTAAGAGGAGCTAAAAGTCGTTCATCTTTATCAACCCAAACATTAGTTTGTTGTGCAGGTTTAACTGTTTTATCTTTCTTATAATAACCACTACTAAATTTTAATCCACCACGATTTGTTTTCCAATCACCTACAACAGCACAATTAGTATCTTCATTAACTAGAAGAATATCAATAGTTCCACTAATTAACCAATCTATAAGAAACATACCAATCTCACTATAAATCTTATATCCTCTTTCAGTGTACATTTTAAATGCATCATAAATAAGAGGATAACGATTATTAGTAAGTTCAATAAAATCTTTAAGATTAAGTAACTTATAATTAGCACCAAAATTTGGTATATCAGCAATAGTAACCATTACACCATCTTCACGTTTATCAAGATAATTAATAGCTTGTTGAAACATAGATGCTCCTTTAACGCCATCTTCAAGACCATTATGAGTATTAGTTCCACGTTCACAAGCTTCTTTAGTAATAGTTGACCATTGTTCCTCTAGTTTCTTCTCACTTATTCCTAGTTCTTTAGACTTCTTTCTCAACCAATAGTTCTTATCGAACTTTGGAGCATAATTATGAAGGATAGTAGTAGTTGAAATATAATCATTACCTAGACTATCATTATATTTATGTTCTTCTTCATGAAAAATAAGTCTAATATCATTATATCTTTTATCTTTAAGTTCCATATTAATATTATTAAGTTCAACACTAGCTTGGACCCGCTTCGGCACTACGTGCCTACGCTAGACTCCCCGTGGAGGATGGAATAGATTCAGCATCAGCTTATTCTTCAATCATACTACTAGTAATTTCAACTCCACCTCTACCAGCAACATTCTCTTGTTCATACAGAAGATTTTCTTCAGCTACATTAAGAGCTTTAATCGTGTTTGGAAACTGATTAGCTAAATCATTAATTTGTTTCATATAACCAATAACAACTGGAACATCTTCTAGACTAGCACCATCAGATAACTTGTCATTCAACAACTCATTTAATTTGCTAGCAGCTAAAGCAACATTATGAATACCACGCTTAATATTAAGTACAGCTTCCATACCAGCACCAGCTTTTTGATTATAATATCTTTTAATAAGTTTCCAAACAAGAATATCAGGTTGATAATTTTTAGGTAAATCAAAGTTTTCAATAGCTTTCTTAAGAGCTTCTTTTTCACTAAGACCTTCTTGTAGACATGGACCTTTAGGGTCACCAAGATAATAAATAACTCCAACTTCTTTAATGTACATCTCTTTATTAGGAGATTTATCTCTAGTATAAAGAAGACTAACATCTCTATCAAGAAGTTGTTTAAGTGTAGGAGCTTTTGGCATACCAGTTTCATCTATGGTCAGCATCCAATCCAATTCCAAACCGTTCATATATTTCTTCTACTTCTTCATCAAATTCAATAATTTCAAGTTTACCCATAGCATATAGCCAAAGATTAGCATAAGCAGCACTATGTTTTTTACTTAGTTTAATCCAAATAGGAAGAAGTTTCTTTTTAAACTTAAGTTCAGTCTTAATCTTTTCTTCTTCTTCATAATGTTTTTGCTTTTCTTCTTCCATAACTTTAGCAGTATATTCTTTATACTCTTCTCTAGTCATAGTTTTTCTAGCTTCTTTAAAGTCTTTATAATGACTAATAAGTTTGGAACGATACCAATTCTTTTGAATAGTACCAATATGAGGAATAGCAACACATTTATCTTTTCGTATATTAATACTAGCTTCTTTTTCAAGATTTTCAATAATAGATTTACAAAGTATTCTATCATCACCTTGAAATCCAATATCATCTAATATATTATTTATATCTTTATAGATAAGAATATAATCATCATCAAAATCTTCATGAGAACTAGTATTAGCAATATTAAAACTAGTATTAGTCTTAAAATCCATAATTAAAAGTTTAAGAACTCTTCTTAGATTACTACTATAAACAAGAACACAAGTACCTATAATTTTAAATTATACATAAGTAGTTCTAAGAAGAGTTCGATTATTTAGACGAAATGGCTAATTAGCTTTTTCAGCAGAATGATAAATAAAAGGATTAATAGCTTTATGTTTATCAGTAATAGCGGCTCTTAAATCATTAATAGCTATAACTTTAAATTCAACAAACCAAACTTTCTGTCCTTTTTTATATCCTTGATTTTGTCCAAAAGTACCAACAGTAATAGAACGAGTTAGTTCAGTGTCATTAGTAATAAACTTATTAACAAATTGAGGACTAAGAACATTATGTTTAAGATAAAGATGATAACCACGTTCAAGAGTAGAACGGTCAATTATAATCTTATCCATTTGATTCATACCAATAAGTTCAGCATCTTTTTTACTAATCTTAGCAATAATTGGCATAACCTCAACTGTACTTACTTTATTATTAATAACACCAAATAAACTTTCATTTTGGCAAAGAGCAACAACACAATAGTGTTTAGCAATAACTACATTAGTAAGAACAGCGTCAAGTGCTTCACTTGTTATTTCGCTAATGTCAGTAGGTATTTGAATACCAAAATCTTTAAATTTACTTTCAACTTTAATCATAACACTAAATTATTTAGTTTTAATAATACTATCAATACCAATATTTCCAAGTTTAAGTTTACTAGGAACTTTAACTTCTTTTTTATTCCTTTCTCCACTATGAAATTCTCTAGTGTATTTAGGTTTAGTTTCACTTTTATCTTTACCCATAACTTAATTGTTTTTAGCAAATGTAAGAGTTTGAATGAGTCTACCAAGAGAAAAACTATTTTTAACATTTGTGTCATAGAGGATTATATGATTATAAATATGCAAGTCATACTCCCCGTGGAGGATGAAGATGAGTTAGACTTAATCATAATAGTATTAATGATATTAATAGAGATAATGATAATGATGATAGTATTGATTAACTTGATGTGATTGATACTGATTGTATCCATCCTCCACGGGGAGTATAGCGGAGGACGAAAGTCCGGAGCGGGTCACAGTGAATTTATATAATATATCTATATAATATATCTATATAATATATCTATATAATAT
>OJQA01000021.1_pt1 | contig 103506 bp, 168 predicted proteins | sample 1598661 | NCBI WGS metagenome assembly OJQA01 (sample SAMN03922454, study PRJEB24848) | human gut metagenome | isolation source: stool sample | host: Homo sapiens | place: Germany | collected 2009-11 | reverse complement strand
ATTTATAATAGTCCATTCCGTAAGGATAAGAATCCTTCTTTTGGAATATACTATAGTAAGCGTACAAAACAACTTTTGTTCAAAGATCATGGAACGGGAGAATGTGGTAATATAGTTAAATTTGTATCATTATACACAGGTTTAACAAATTATAACGATATACTACAAGATATAGTAGATAAGTTAAATATTACTACTTCAACTAAGCTCGATAGCTCTAAGCAATACATACCTTCTTCTGAGACTGTAATTGGTGTAGTAAGACAAAACTTTACTCTAACAGACATCAATTACTGGTCTCAGTTTCATATTTCTAAGGAAACTTTAAAGAAATATAACGTTAATAGTATTAAATATTATTTATGCAATGGTATAGTTAAAGGCATTTATAAACCTGAAAATCCTATGTATGCTTATAAAGTGTATAATAACTTTAAGATATACAGACCATTAGCAGATAAATATACTAAATGGAGAAACAATCTTACAGAGTATGACATACAAGGTTATGCTCAATTGCCTAAGAAAGGTAATGTACTCTTTATTACTAAGAGTATGAAAGATGTAATGTGTCTTCATGAAATGGGTTATACGGCAATATCGCCTTCTTCAGAAAGTACATTCATTCCATTAGATATCTTAGAACAGCTTAAGAGACGTTTTAAGCGTATTATAATACTATTTGATAGAGATGTAGCTGGAGTAAAAAATAGTCGTAAATTAAGCCTTAAACATGGCTTAGATGCAATGTTTGTCCATAAGAAATTTAATGCAAAAGATATATCTGATGCAGTTAAGTTAAATGGATTTGATAAAGTTAAAAAATGGTTAAATGAAACGATTAACAAAGAAAAAAGGTTAGAAGAAAGTACGGAATGCAACTCCAAATGAATATGATGGAATTAAATTTCGTAGTAAACTTGAAACCTATACATATAAGAAGCTGAAAGAAGCTAATATTCCAGCACAATATGAAGCAATACATTTTGAACTTATACCTAAGTTTGAATATAATGGAGAAAAGGTAAGAGCTATGACTTATTTACCTGACTTTGTTGGTAAAAATTTCATAATTGAATGTAAAGGACTAATGGGTGACTCATTTCCATTACGCTGGAAGATTTTTAAATACACTCTTATGAAGAGTAAAGCGAATTATAAGTTATACTTAGTTCGTAACCAAAAGCAAGTCGATTCTATGATCGATGAATTAAAAACTAAAAAATAACAGATTATGTCAGAATTTATAAAAGCAGGTAATAAGATCCTTAATAAACCTAATGGTTTTGATTATGATTTAATAAATGGAAAAGTTTATAATCTTAAGTATGAACGATATGGAGTTGGTTCATATTTTGAAGAAGATGGATCTTTAAATTTACCAAAAAAAGTATATACTACAAAAGATGATGATATTTTCATCAAACGAGTAAATACTTACTTTGAAAAGACATCAAAGCTGTCCACTGGCGTTATGCTTAGTGGTGTTAAAGGTACTGGTAAAACAGTTATGGCAAAAGTAATTGCTAAAAATTCTAATTTGCCAGTCATTGTAGTAGATGAAGATTTCCCTACTAGTCAGATTAATGATTTCTTCCGTAAGTTTACTACTCCCGTAGCGGTTATTTTCGATGAGGTAGATAAACATTGGGATACAGAAGACCTATTAGGTTGGCTTGATGGAGTACAGACAAATGCTAAGAAATTAGTATTATTTACATGTAACAACGAAGACCGAGTTAATGAATATCTTAAAGATCGTTGTTCTCGTGTACGTTATACTCGTCACTTTGAAGCAAATGATAATGCTCGATTCTTGAAAGAAATTCTTAAGGATAAGGGTATTGCTAATGAAGAAATTGATTCTACTTATAATTTCATTGTTAATAACTTTAATTTATTATCTATTGATAATATTTTATCATTTATAGATGAAAAATTAATGTTTCCTGAATTATCTAATGAACATCTTCTTAAAGATATGAATATTAGTTCAGATTCTGAATTAAGTATTAATAAGGAATCTAAAGAATGTGAATCTGAAGAGGATGAAGACGAAGATGAATATGATGAGGAGAATGATAATAACGAGGAATATGATAATGAGGATGAATGGTTACAATTAGTAGCTAACACATTTTTAAACTAAAAAAAATAGGCTAGCAGAAATGCTAGCCTTTACTATCCTATGAAAATATGTGGATTAAGCGATATACATGGACAATTTAGAGATATACCAGAATGTGATGTGTTATGTATCACCGGAGATATAATTAATTTAAATGATCAAAGGTCTATAGATGCATCACGACATTGGTGGTATACTAGATTTACTAAATGGGTAAATAGATTACCTTGTAAGAAAGTAATAATTACTCCAGGTAATCATGATTTCTTTTTAGAAGATGCTTATAATAAGTATTATTATGATGAATTAAAACAGGATTTATCAGCAAGAACTAATGACAAATTAGTTATATTAATAAATGAACAATATGAGTATGAAGGTATAAAGTTTTATGGTTGTCCCTATATCAATCCGATAATGTTCCAAGAAGGAAGATGGGCATTTGAAGATAAAGGTATAATGCCAGGAGAAATAGATCCTGATACTGGAGAAGAAAACCAAACAGGAGAAATAATAAGCCATTATAACAAAATACCTCAAGATATAGATATATTACTTACTCATGATAATCCATTTAAAAATGGATTATTAAGTAATGCTCCAAGACCTAAGTTAGCTCATCTGTATGGACACTGGCATGATGGAAGAGATTTACGAGAGGTAGGATATTATAATTGTTCATTATTAGATGATAATTATAATGTTAAAAAGAATTTTAAACCCGTAATAATAGACATAATGAAAGAGCAAGAAAAGATAAGTTTTTTAGATTCTCTATCTTTATTAATTGAACCTTTCTATAAATTAAAAGGAGAAAAACCTTTATCTTTAGAAGAGATAAAGGAATTCTTTAATATGCAAAAGGAGTTTTATAAAACGCAATTAGAAGATATAATTGCAGAAGATGAAATTCCTTGGGATACTAACTTAGAAATAGAAGAAGAAAATGATCAAAATAATAATTAAAATGATTTGAAAAAAGAAACTTTATTATGAAGATTACGTTATATAATATATAACTAATATAAATTATATAATGGAAATTTGGAAAGATATAAAAGGTTATGAATCTCTATATCAAATTAGTAATACAGGAAAAATTAAATCACTACAACGTTATGTGTGTAGTAAAAATGGATCAAAACAATTAATAAAAGAGAAGATTCGTAAAACGAGTATTACTACAGCAGGCTATGAGTATGTGGTATTAGCTAATAAAGGAAAAAATAAAACTTTACTAGTTCATAGATTAGTAGCAGAAACATTCTTACCTAATCCTTTTAATTTAAAATGTGTAAATCATAAAGATGAAAATAAACATAATAATAATGTAAGTAATCTTGAATGGTGTAATTATGAGTATAATAATACATATAAAGACATACATCTTAGAAGGAATAAGGATAATACTACACGTAAAGTAATTCAATATGATTTAGACATGAATGAAATTAAACGTTGGGATAGTATTATAGAAGCTGCTAATAATTTTAATACGCACTCTTCTAATATAATGAAATGTTGTATTGGAGAAAGAAACCATGTTAATGGTTTTAAATGGAGATATTATGAATAAAATGATAATAGATAAAGAGTATTACTCTGATACATCTCGTATCAGTAATAGTGCTATCGGTTGGTTTCTAAAAAAGGGTCCTAAGTACTTACGAGATATGCTAGATGGTAAGGAAAAAGGACTAGAATTACCTCAGTTAGAAAGAGGTACTATGATACATGAATATATACTTCAACCAGAAGAATTCTGGAAAGACTATGAAATATTAGACTTTGAAATACCTAAGGTAAAACAGCAGAAAGATTTATGTGAGAGATATTCTCAATTAAAACTAACTGATCCTTTAGAAAACGAAGTATCTCTTCTATTAAAGTCTTATAGATCTGCTTATAGTAATAATAAAGGAGCAGCTCAACAAATAAGTGAGGCTAGAGGTATCGTAGATAAATATGATAGCTATATTAAATATCTGCAAATAGGAAGTACAAAGAAAGTAATATCATTTGCAGATTTACACATGCTAGAAACTATAAAGAAAAATATTGAGGATCATATTGCAGCTAATAGATTGCTGTACGATGTTCCTACCACATATACCTGTCATAATGAATTTCATATTAATTGGGAACTTTATGGAATAAAGTGTAAATCTTTATTAGATAGAGTAATGTTTGACCACGTTAATAAGAAAATTATTCTGATAGACCTAAAGACAACGAGTGATGTCTACAATTTTGCTCATTCTGTAGAAACATTTGATTACTACAGACAGATAGCTTTTTACCTTTGTGCTATTACTTGGTATATGATAGAAGAGCTAAATTTAAATCCTGATGATTATGATTTAGAAGCTTATATTATTGCAGTACAAACAAATGGTAATAATGAAGTTAGAGTATTTAATATGTTTAACGAAGAGGAGTTACTCAATCGAAAAAATATTATTGCAAAAACATTAACAGAAATATCATATCATATCAATTCCGGTAATTGGGAACATACTCGTAAATATTACGAAAATGATGGAATTGAAGAACTTAGAACCTAAGACATTAAATGATTTTTTAATTGCAATAGCTATGGATTCATGCGAAGAAGTATTTGAAGTAGATGAAAACATAGTTTGCAATGAAGAAGTTGAACTTTGATAAATATAATAAAGGGTTGCGTTATTATGCAACCCTATTTAAAATAAATCCAATAGTATTCACTTCAGATTTGTTTATAGATATTACTATAGATAAAGAGTTTTTAATACTTCAATATAAAACATATCCTAAGTATTATATAGTAAGAAGAATTCAGGAAAATGAATTTTTCTATAATGATATAATAAAAGATGATATAGTTTGCTATAGATTTAGGTTAAAAACTAATGACCAAAAAGCTGATTTCAGTATAATGCAAACTAACGGTACGCAATTTTGTACTAAAGAATTTATATTAAGTATGGCAATACTTTGGAAAGATTATCTAGATAGTTCATTTTATGATACTATATTTTAAGAATTACTCTACACAAAAAAGGCAGGCTTTGTGAAAAGCTTGCCTTTAATTTTTTAATCACCAGTAATCTAAGTATCATAATATCTACGCTTACTTGGAATATCATTTAATTCAATTAGATTTTTGAATGGAGTTATTTTCCATACATTTCTTTCTAATTGAGTTTTTCCTCTATAAGCACCTCTAGTTATTCTTTTATTCTATTTACTTACTTCATCTTTTGTATATGACAATACTAAGTCATAAGGATAAGAAAATACAGACCCAACGTTATCCAATAATGAGTATAGCGGGGTAGGCGTTTTAATAGTGCTATATATATCTACTAGGTTATACGGAGCAGTAGTTTCAAAAGCAGTCCTAGCCATTACATAAGCAAATAAATTAAGAAGTATATTTCTCTTATCTTTATCTGCCTCTTCTTTTAAAATGTTTCTTATTAAAGGATATAAACACATACACAATACTGCTTCTATCTTTAACTTCTTAATATTAGTTCTATCTAACTCACTTGAAAAACCTCTATTAAGAAAAGTCTATTTTAAAAGAGTATTAAGTAAATCTGCTCCTGATTTGTCTTTCCAAGTTTGAGCAAATACTCTAAATGGAGTTTTAAGTATAGCTTCTACTTCTCTTTGAGTTTGATAATCCCATTGTCTATCCATAGTAAAACTCTATTGAAGAATAATAGGGATATATTGTCTATGCATCATACACATTGCACCAAATACATTAGCGCTCATCTAGGCTTTCTGTAAAGGACTTAATTGACCATCTGCAGAACCGGCTAACTATCTGGCAGCATTACCGATAGTAAACTTAGCTTTATCTACAGCTTGTTGATATTCTGGAGAAATAGCAACTATTTTGCCAGCACTAAACTTAGTTAAAGCTTTAAATGATTTAGCTTTCTTCCATCTCTACTAGGTTTCATCTGTTCTACCATATTTATTATAAAACATTTCGTGATGCATGAATTGTCCATCAATGTATTTATAATCGTACATTACACTATTTAGTATTTGACCTTTTATAAAATAATCAGATACTGAGTATAATCCAAAAGCCCATTGACTCTAAATAACATTAATAAATTTAGGTCTATTAGTATTAGTAAATAAGCTATCCATAGTAGAACCAACTTCAAAGTAGTCCATATAAGCCATCTATTTACTCTTATATGTTCTACTACCAACACTTAAACCATGTCTAAATAAATCAAATACTACATCTTTAAACGCACTTACCGCATTGCCAAAGGTATAGTATCTACCTGTTAAAGAATTAACAAGATGAGCGTGAGCAGCAGTAAAGAAACCAGTAAATGCACAAGCAAAGTTTAAACCAAGATTTCGTAATGTACCATAACCAGTAATAGTCTTTAATAGCTTGGTTATACTTATCTCTCTGTCTTTAATAGATATAGATAAAGCATTAGTCTTAACATCATATAGATTCATGTTAATAAACTTTTCTGCAAACTTATATATATTAGTATCAGTTCCAAGTTTAGGTTCTTGTTTACCAGTAAATATTCTCTTAATAGAACCTATAGTACTAGTACCAGTATACTTTCTCTATGATAAAAATGACTTTATATTTTCTACTTTACCTTTCACTTCATTCTTCTGTTTGAAGTTTTCTGCCATTTTAAAATACTGAATAACAGAACCTACCATATCTGCTGATATAGTAGCTGGATCGTCTAGCTGTTTAGTAAAGTATTGAGGAATAAGAGCTAAAGAAGTACCATCAGGAGACGTTAAAACCTTTTTATTTATACCAACATCATCATTCTTTACAGTAGCAGCATCTAATAAATAATTACCTACAGCAGCAAATGGATTAAATCCAGATGCTTTAAGATGTTTATATAAGCTACCAGATATTTGAGGTAGTCTATACTTATTCAAATACTCTAGATTATTTAATTTACTGTTAGATTCCTCCATTGTATCTATTAAGGCTTTTCTAAGTTCAGATAACGCTTTATTAGACATTACTTCATTATACGCTTTACTGTTATCATATATTGACCTCTTAGGCTGATAATATTCGTCATTGTCCTATTTATAATTCTTATTAACAAATGGAGACTCTGATGATAATTCAGATAAGTTAGAAGAAGGAATAACCTGTATATACTTACTATCTTTAGGAGCAATCTTTGTATACCAAGATTTAGGAGCAGTTCCAGTAGATGTATTGTAAGTATTAGTTAAATAGAATACTTCTGAACTACCGGGAACTTCTTGGTCTTTTGCTAATGCAGCTGCCTCATCTCTCTTATAAGCTTCAGTAGCTACTACTCTAGCTATCTTACTAAACTCAGTCTTTGATCTCTTTTTTTTAGATGACTTTCTTATATTATTCATCTTAATCTCTAACTAATCTAGCAATCTCTTAGTAGAATTAGGCATTAGTTTAGGGTTTACTTCACCAGTACGGTTATCTCTAAACATATTTAAGATAGCTCTCTTCTATCTATTATATTCAGCATATGCTTCGCCATAATCAGCTCTATCTAAGTTAGCTAATTGTTCGTAAAACTCTTCAGTATATACTACTCTAGTATTACGATCCATCCATTTTTTAAATTCATGCTTACTTAGACTGTTTCTTTTTTCTTCAATCAAATCTTGGAATTTCTATTGATTATAATTCTTGTTAAGATTCTTAGATAGTTTGTTATTTAGTTCAGTAAGCTCATCGGCTATTCTTCTTTCTACAGAACCTTCTGGCTTTTCATTACCGTATATATCGTAAATACTAGCTAATTCCTTTTTATCTAATTCATACTGTTGTAGAGTATTCCATTCCTCATCTGTCATAGATTCATAATGAATTACTCCATTATTATCTCTATACTTATTAGATAAAGTTCTTATCTTAGACATTATCATCTCTCTTGCTGAAGCAGCTTCAGGGCTAAGAGAATTCATTAAATCGTAGAATTCATTAGTATATTTACGTTCACAGTGCTCTGATAACCATTTATTAAGTCTTTTATTATACTCTGTTCTAGTAGCTATATTTTCAGGTAATTGAAGAGTCTGATGGTCTACACCAAATTCTTTCTATAACTATTCTTTAAACTATTTTAAGTCTTTGTAGAATCTACCATAGTTCAAATCTCTAATTATATAACCTGTAGTATTACCATTCTCATCTACTTCAAATAATAACTTCTAATTTCTATTTCCTGCTACCTTTAATAGTTTATTTAGTTCATTAGCTTTTTGGAACACCACTTCATTTATACTATTCTCAGTATTCTATAGTATATTAAACAAACTCTTAATAGCTTCATCATTGATTCTATCTCCAGAACCTAACACTCTAGTAATATAGCTAATATCAAAATCTGTTTTTCTAGTATTTTCAGATATATAGTTATATATAGTAGGACTATTTACCTTTATACCTTCCTTTAACATGATTCTCTAAGCATTAACTACTTGCATACGCTTAACCGCATCATAGCTCTAATCTAAAATACTCTTACATAATTGTAGTTCTGTCATTAATTTATTATAATTTGCTTCTCCTACAATCTATTTATAAGTATTCATATTTACTAAAGAATTATATATATCTTTAGCCTACTCACAGTAAAAAGCAAAATAGTTCTTATTTAATGCTACGAGTTCTTCGTCTGTTAGAGCATCAGCCTAACCTTTATAAGCTTCTACCACTCTGTTACCTACATCTCTAACATCTAACTTTAAGTCTGTAATAAAAGAAGCTATAACATCAAAATCGCTTATAGCAGCATTCTATAGATTAGCAATTTGATACTTAATGTTCTCTATTACTTCCGTTCTTTTAGATATATCAGTAATATCTATACTACGTAATCTAGATTGTAAACCAGATAGTAAGTTCTATCTTATATCAGATAATCTCTTATCTAACTCTTCTTTAGTATCAAAGTTATACTTCTCTGCTTCATGTATGTTTGTTTCAAGCTGCTTAACTTTATTGTTTAATGACTTCTCAAATCTAACATTAGCAGATTCATTATTATCTTCTAGATTGAAAGATAATAATTCCATTAACAGACCTCTAGTATTTTCTGTATTTTTTACATGCTATTTTCCGGTAAGTAAATCAATGATTGCAGACCATACTTCCCTTATCTTACTTATCACTTCTTCAAATAATCCTTTCTATCTAGCATCATCTATTATATTATTTACAAATTCTTCATTAGTAAGAAATTCGGCTATAAATTCATGTTCATCTTTTAAACCATATAATGCACCAGTCCACTTACCTTTTTCAGCATGTATTTCCTAGTATAGTTTTCTATTGAATTCTAATAAGTCTTTTACTTTATTGTATACTTTAATTTCTAAGTCAGTGCCCTCACCATTTTTAACATTTTCAAAAGATCTTGAAGTAAATGCATGAACCATTTCATGTACAATACTTTTTGCATTGTACTCCATGTCTGTTTCTTCAAATATCTCTTTACTAATCCATATAGTGTGAGTATTACTACTATACCACATGTAATCCCCATTAGCTAATTGATCTCTTTCTTCTGTGATACCAATATATATATCAGTATCAGAGAATAAATCAAGTATCTAGTATGCTATAGAATCTTTTGGTATATACTGTTTTAAACGTTCAACTACTTGTCCTGATGTAGTACTCATATGAGGAGAACCATCTGACCAAGTACCAGTAATATCACCTATATTTGAAAAGAAATCAGAAGACCGTTCCTAAGCTGGTATAAACGTTTTAGCTATCTATCTAATAGTTCGGTCACGATCTCCGTCAAAACGTCTTAAAAGGTCTGAAAATAGCTCAGACTAAGACCCATCTGGGCCCTAGTCTATAGCATAACCATTATTTTCAGATATGATATAATAAGCAGCATCTTCACTGCCTAACACTTTAGCAACTTCATCAACAGCTGCTTTTACTTCTTTGTTATTTAAATTTAAACACTGCATAATTATTCACATTCTTTTTTACGTTTCTTACCCATTTCAGCAAGATAAGTCATATCTACCACATCTTCAGTAACATCCATATTGAAAGCTTCATTTGCAATAGAAGAAGTATCTACATTTGCAAAAGGATCTTCTGTTTCTTGTGAGAATTGTTCTTGCATATCAGAGAATATATCTAACTGTTCATTTATGATGTCCATAGCTTCAGATCCATCAAATGATTCTTCTAAACTAACATTGACAAAATCTGATACATCTGTTTCATCATACACTACATTATCCTCAGATAACGGATCTATATTAAAGGTAGTATCTACTACTTGCGTATCAGATACATCACCCTCTATTTCCTTCTATGTTCCGTTTATTTTTACCTAAATATTATCTGAACTAAGAGGTATAAATTGTTTAGTAAATTTACTTTCATCCTTTAATTTAGGTAATCTAACTCTAGACATTGCAGTTTCTGCTATAACTCTATCATCAGTTAATACATTTTCATCAAATGCATTCTGATCAAAAGCTGATATATCCAAACCACCTTTTGCAAATTCATTAACTCTAAATCCATTTTCTTTAATGCCTAATTTAGGTATTCTCTTATAGATTAGTTTAGCTCCTCTTTTACTCTTCTTACCTTCATCACTTACATAAGCTATTTCACCAATTAATTGATATAACTGAACTGATGTATTATATCCAGAACCATTATTTACAGTTATGAATTCCGCTCTTCTAGTTCTATAGTGAGGAACAGCAAAACTGTCATACATAGTAATAGCTTTACCTCCAATGTTACTTCTAGATTTAGACAATACAATATCATAATCACTACTCTTAGAACGGTCTTCCTATTGTTGTTGGAAAGGATCGTTGCTATTAGGCTTAAGATTGATATTATATTTAGGAACTATATTAGGATCATCCCACATATTTCTAGCTATTGTTAATCTAATAGAAGGAAAACTCATAGATTGAGGATCATCCCCAGTTTGAGCTATAGAACTATATCCAGATATATCTCCTCCATTTTTAAATTGGTCTAATACTTCTTTAATATTAGATACATAACCATTATCAATCTTATATTGAATAGGAACTAAATGGAAGAACGCATTTACTCCTCTTTCATCATAAGAAGTATAATATGCATATTTAACCAAATCTTCTGCAAATTCTCTAACTATATCATCGGTATCTTCAAGTAATTGAGCGAAAGCAGATATTAACTGATTCTCTCTATCATAGTCATTGTTCATTGATGATTCAGATAGAATAATTCTGTCTACATTCTACCCTTCTAAGCCATCTGCTGGATATTCCTATAAATAATTTAATAATTCATTCTTTATAGTTCCATCTTGATTAATAAGATGTGGAAAAGCCTCTTTATTAAGTAACAGATATCTCTTAAGTTTAGTTAATCTAGAACACATAGTATTCTTACCTATAAACATACCTCTAAATTGATCATCAGTCATTTTAAGGAAATCAATGTTAGAAGTAGCTCTAGCTCTAATTATACTATCGATCATTCTATTTATATTCTGAACAAACTTCTTATCACCCTAGTGTTTATAGGATATTAAATCGTTGCCATCTGTGCCTTTGATGATATCTCCTCCTACAATATTACCCATTACTGAATTAAATATATTCTAGTAAGTCCAAGTTGCAGGGAACGTTTGACTCTTAAGAATCTTTCTGGCTATAGTAGTAGCATTATATAACTTCTTACTTAAGAATGTATTACTAAAGTAGTATTTCAAAGCATCGTCTACTTCCTTACCTTTTATTTCAAATACTCCGGAATTATCATATATAAATGTCTAGTATGAATTCACAAAGTTTAACTATAGTGCAAGATTATTACCAAATTTCTTAGTATCAATCTGAGATCTATGTACTAATTCACTAAGTGTTTTAGCATCCATACTTAGTTCTTTATAAGCGTGCAATACAATAATCTATTGATATAAGAATAGTAAATTATCCTGCTTTCTATTCTTTAAAGCATATATAAGACTAGATTCATCAAATACCTGTGTCTTATCTATCACTTCACTCTTTATTCCAGGATATGCAGAGTACCCAATTTCTTCAGCTAAACCATTATATTTAGCTTTCCAATTTTGTTTACTTTCGCCTTCTGGCAAAGCATCTATGGCTTCTTTAAGTAACTTACCATACACATTGTATAATCCAGTAATTATCTAGTTTTCCTATAGATTCTCAGCTCCATATACTCCTTTACTATTGATAACTCTATTGGATAACTCTTTTAATATAGGTTGAGCTAAGAAATAGAAAGTATTCTTACCTTTACCACCTCTAAGTAATAGGTTAGTCATATTATAAGTAACCTGATTAACATTTAAAGCAATAATGTAAGGGTCTTTAGCAACGTCTACATGAGCATTAATCATAGCAGATAACCAGTCAAGAATTCTAAATCCATCTTGACCCTTAATAGCATCTAAATCTCCTAATTGATATACATTACTATGACTGTATATCATATTAAGATGCATTAACTGTGTTAATACATGATTAGTAGAGTTAAGAGCAAATGGAGCAATACCAGCTTTACCACTAGTATACTCTTCTTTTCTAGATTCCTAGAATGAAGGCAATAATTCATAGAAAGGATCTGCCTCTTGTTTACTAGAACTTGATATTAACGGTAGTACATCATCTTGTAGCATACCAGTAAGAGTATCAATAGACGCTCTAGTCTCAGCCATATTCTTAGTATCTGATACTACTAATTGATAATTCTGTATTATCATATTCTGCAATGCTTCAGGACTTTGCTCGCTTACTTTATCATTAGTATATTGAACTACGTTTCCATCTGTATCGTAATTCAACATAGCAATATACAGTTTATCAACGTCGAAGTCAGAACCTGTCATTGCTGTAAATTCATCCGGAACTACTATAGTATCACTGAATCTATCAGGAAGTACATCTACTACTTTAAATGAGAAAGTAGAAGACAAACCCTGAGTAGGGATACGATAGCCAATACCTTGTGGAGTAGAATTAGTGCCGATTACATTGTGGTCAGTCAACCATTTCTTCATAGTTCCATAAGAAGTCTAATATTCTTTTGGTACTATGTGTCTAAAGAAGTTAGTACTTAGAATAACATCCATACTTCCATCTTTATTTAGAAATCTAAGTTTATTACCACCATTAAATGCACCATTTAACTCTGATTCTTTCATTCTAGCATCAGTTGCTTTTAAACCAAATGAAGACATCTGAATAGCAGAACCGCCAGGAGTATTAATATCTACTACTTCTTTATTTATAAATGATATAATTCTACTTTCAATCCATTGTCTACTACTCTGAGCTGCTAACGGAACAAGTATATTACCATCCTAATCAAGAGTAAGACCTTTAACAAACTCATCAGACATACCAGAGCTAACTGCCTAACTAACCAAATAGTCTGATAAAGCCTTATTATTCAGTTTACCTTTACGGAAGAATCTCTTAATTATTCTCTTATAACCTATATCAGATAACTAATTGATAGCATCCATTGTTTGAGTCTTAATCTGTTGACCAGTCTTAGTAGTGGCTTTATTAGTACCGTACACTCGATCGTCTATAAGATTACCCAAACATATTTTAACAGCCTAAGTACCAAATGAACGGTCAATATGTTCGTGTGGATCTGTGTTCAACTGTAAACGTAAATTACGAATATCTTGAACAAATACAGGTAAATCTCCTTCTTTCTTAGTAAGATTGAAGGATTTTTTATTTAAACCTTCAACGTTAAAGTGTTCATTTTTAGGACCTTCATAAGCTTCAAATTTAGTTCTACCACCAACTTTAACAGCAGATTCAAAAGTAACCATATCGATTACTCCTAATTCTTCATTATTCATACGGTCATACAAAACCTTATTGTCAGCCTTAGCTATTACTTTGAATAATGGGAACATAGCCATCTTATCGAATACAGGAACATTTAGATTTATATCACTTTCTCTATGATCTCCAAAGTATACCATCTTTAAAGGTTTAACTACAAGAGCTAAAGTTTTCTGATATAATTCTGGATCATTCATCCATGATTCATCTTCTCCTTCCATTATTTGATAAGCTTCTTCGATAGCATCACTCCATTGTCCTAAAGCTTTCATAATACGTCTATACATAGCAGGACGAATATACACAGCAGCATCAGACTGATTAATATTACCACCTTTAATATCTCCTTTATCGTCCCTTCTGAAGTCGTACGGTCTAGCACTAGCATTAGTATAGCTATCTACAAACTCTTTCTAGTTTTTAGTAAGAGAATTATAGAAAGCATCTTCTTTCTATTTAGTAGATAAAGCCTCTATAATCTCATTATCACTTAAATTAGGATGAGCTTCGCTGTATAGATCACGTAGAATAGAGTTTCTGAATATACTTTTTAATTCGTCATAATAATCAGAACCAAGCATATTATCAGCAAGATGCATCACTGTTACTTTAGTATCATTCTCAGCTGGATTATCCCATATAGTTCTAAGATTAGTACCTGTAGATAATACAGAAGACAAACGTTTAATCTTATCAACATCTTTACCAGTTATAACATCAATAGAATCTCCTTGCTCAGTCTTAAATTTAGATTTCTTCCACTTATAATAAGCAGGATCTCCTGTAAAACATTTCTCCACTTCCATGATAGAAATAGCTTGATTAGCTACATGAGAACCAATTACAGAGAATAATATATCTTGATTCTTCAGACCAGATTCTTCAGATGTATACATTGAATTATCTAGTTCTGATTTATAGTAATCGAATATGTTACTAGGTATTAACTTATTAACATATTCACCATTTGAATATCCAAGTATACCTCTTTTTACAAGAGCTCGCATCTCTCTTTGAGTAGCGTGCAGTAACAAATGGTTTATGGCAGAGAATATAGGAGCAGAAGGTTCTATAACTTCTTTAGAATTAGGTTTAGATGCACCTAACAGTAATACTTTTAGATCTGATAAGTACTTCTGAACCTCTTCTGTAGTACCATATTGTTCTAATCTTGCTAATTCTTGATTGACATTTAAAACATCTTCACCAAGTCTCAGTCTAGTAAAGTATCTGAATCTACCTCCATTTCCAGTATGATCCATCTTACCATTTTTAATCTTACCGTGGTAATTGTCTACTCTTAAAGTAGGATGTTGCGCGATATAGTCTTTTTTCTAGAAATAATCCCATACAGCATTAAACTCATCTAACCAGTAATTAGCGAATATATTAAGAGTACCTTGACTAAATCTTCTTTCTCCTACATAAGTAGAATTTTCAGCTGTTAAATCTTCTCCAATAATAGCTGCATAATTAGCGTCTCCTATATCGATATATTTACTAGTAAGAATATCTTTTACCATTTTGATACCTGATATGCTATACCAAGTCTTTTTGTCAGACATAGTAGGTAATATCATTCTATCGTTAAAAGTAAGAGTAAGCTTAGCAATATAATCCTCAACAGGAGTAATGCCGAAATAATCTCTACTAGATTCATCTATATTCAGTGCTAAGAAAGTATGCAATTTAAATTTGGTATTCTTAGCATTAGCTATCAGACTGTGTGCAGAGAATGGAGTACTTAATATCTATTGTTTCTTACCATTAGCATCTTGATTAATATTACGTATTTGATCTGTCATGTAGTTATTCTCACTAATAGGATAAATCAGTGCACCATCTGCTCCAACAACACTAAATTCTTGAGGAGAAGGATGTACTTTACCATAAGATATTGCCATCACAGCTATCTAGCTATTAGAATTTCTACCAAATGTAAACATTCTATCTAAAGTTCTAGAGTATCCACCACCTGATGTAGATTTTACACCTATATCTTTAGTTTCAGCTAATTTAATCAAAGTAGCTAAAGTACCTTCATTAAATCTCTCTGTTTTACCAGCTCCAGTGCCTTTCCAGAAATTATATAATTTATCAAATTCAGTAGTTCCAATATAGAAGTTATTAAGCATATAATCTAATGCTAAGTTATCCATAGGAATAGATAAAGCATTAAATACATCCAATAAAGTGTCCTTTATTTCCTATATCTTAGTATCATCTACTGGTTTACCTTTCTTTATTCTATCACTTACTATTTTAAAAGTAGAACTTAATTTACCTCTTCTGTCTTTTAAGAATTTAGCAAACTCTGGTTTAATGAAGGGTCTACCACTATCTGTTCTGTCTATAGCATCAGATGCGAAGAACATACCTGACCATCTAGCAGGAAGTCTACCTACTTTACGTAAATTATCACTATCTTCTACAACCCAATTAAATTTACTTAAGCTAGATTGTATTTCACTAGCTATTTCATCTTCAGACTTACCTCTTGTATTTACTTTAGGATGTTTAGTAGTAATAGTGTCTAACTGTACTTTAGAACTCTTTATAGTTATCTCTAACTAAGTTTTAGTATTGTCAGATATAGGTGCTTCTTCCGAAGTAAGAATATCATATAAAGATTTAAAGAAAGGAATAGTATTACCTAAATTAGCACTTCTATCTATTATATCCTGATACTTATCTATATCCCATAAGTTCTCCATAATCTGATTCCATACAAAATTGAAATCTTCAGTTACAGGAAGTTGGAACATATCATCATGTACAGGAAATAATTCTTTAGTAATAACGCCGGTTTCTTCATCTTCAACAAATTGGTATTCATACTTAGGTATAGAGTAGAAGAACAGTTTAGCTCTAAAGCTAACGTTATCTTTCTTACTTACTTCACCTTGATTCTTATCCCAATTGTTTTCAGATTGTTCACCAGTCTCTACTTTTAATCTAGACTCTTCCTCATTATCTACTTTTTCTACTTCTCTAATTCCTAATTGTTCTATCTTCTTACGAACATATCTAGTAAATATATCTTTGTTATTTACTATATCCTGAGCAATATCTACATATTCGTCAGATATCCAACCAAAGTCTATATTCTACTGTAATCTGTCAAATAACAAAGAAGTATTAAGATTGTGAACATCCTCTATAGTTCTAATATTAAATATAGACAATGCTCCACTAGTAAGAGAATTAACAGCATGATAGAATACATCTGGGTCAGTTATATGAGGTAATTTAGCTTCTTCCTCTTTTGATAAACCGGGTATATAGTAAGACAAACCTTCTGGTTTACGGCTATAGAAATCTTCTAATGCCTGTTTAGAAGCTTTATAGTCCTTAAACTAACCATCATTTATACTCTTAAAGAAAGCTCTAATTATATTTCTATGAGAATTCCAGAAGTATAACGTATTATATATTTTCTTAAAAATTCTAATAATATTATATAATAGACCTTTACCATTTTGATCCTTAGCATAATTACGGAATTCTTCAGCAAGTGCTTCTTCTGCTTCATCTTGAGTAAGGTTTCTAGCACTTCTCTTAGATTTAGAATATTCTTGATACAATTTAGTTCTCTATTGCTCGCTCAATAGCATTTGAGTTACATAGTGGAATGCTTCGTGATATTCTACACCTTCACCAGATTGTCTAGATAAAGATATGCGTGGTATTAATTCATTAGATAATGCATCCATTACTACACTAAATAAACCATACGCTTCTTCATTAGCTCCAAACTTAATCATTTGGTCTGTTACTAATATCTGATCGCTATCTATACCTAGCTTATCAAACAACCACTTCTTAGCAGAGTCTTCATTAAACTTACCTCTACCTTTAATAGTTGATTTAAGACCACCTAAGAACTTAATAGGAGTAAGAGTAACTTCTCTTTTACCAGTCTTAGGATTAAGAACAATACCCCATTTAAGGTATTGACTTTCTTTCATACCATTATTTGGTATACTTAAACCGTATTTTTCGAGATTCTCAGGAGTAGCTCTTTCAGCGATTACAATTTTCTTACCGCTAGCAGTTTTAGCTTGAGAAGGTTTACTTACGCTTTCTATAACCTTATCTTGAGTATTAACAGTAGGTTTAGGTTTCTCTTGCTACTTCTGTAACTCTTCTTTATTTATAGTAGCATCATCTGCATATATGAATGGAGCATAGAATGCATGTTCACCTAAATCTGTCTTTAATATTCCATTATTAATAGCCCAAGTAATTACTAATGGGGAATCGGATACCTTTACAGCTTTACCATCCTTAAAAGTATAACCTATTTCTTTTAAAGAGAAAGTCAAATCTTTAGAGAATATAGGTATTCTACTGTTTTCATCCTTTACTAAATTAGGAGAACTATTAGCTATAGATACTAATAAGTCTATAAATTCTTGAGGGAATTCGGACATCAGTACATCCTTATCAGTATTCCAGTGTATATTCTGTGAAATCTAGAATACTATTCTCCTCTTCTCAAAATCTGTTAAGGTAGCTAAATTAGTAAATTGCGTACTAAATCTCTTTTCAGTTCTAGGACCATCTTGAGTATATACAGTAGCATCTTCACTATAGTATCCGTTAACAAAGAATCTATTACCTTTATCATCAGTATATATACCTAATTGCTTTCTTACTAAGAAATTATATTTAATTCTTTCTACTCCTTCTAAACCATTAGTAAATGTATTAGAACCACTGTTAGCTAATAATGATAACAAAAAAGAATCAATTATCTTAGCATTAGAACCTCTTACTGATGTTTGACCAGTAATAATATTAAATATTAACTCAGCCGTAGAAGGAGTAATAGGCTTTCCTTGCTCATCTACATTTTGAGTGCCGTCTGCATTGAAAGCTAATTTAACCTATTCCGGATTGTTTACTTCAGGTATTCTGTGTAATTCCTCAGATAACATGATAGGTAATGTAGCAGTACCAGAAGGAGTATTTTCGGGTTTAGGTATAAAGTATATTTTACCAGCATAGCCTACACCTTGTGTTTCTGTCTTATCTCTAGTAAACATATCATCTATAGAGAAAGGATCAACACCAAATGGGCCCGTACCATATCCAAACTGGATATCTCCACTAGTTATTTGTTCAGACATAGCAATAGCATCTTCTGTTATACCAAAATCACTTACTTCAGTTAGCTTTCTAAACTTTGGTAATCCAGCCTCATCTACTTGATTATCAAGCTGACCATTACTTATTCTTATTCCTACAGGTTTAACATGCTTTCTAGCAGTTAATGGTAATGTTTTAGTAGTAGAATATTCTGGAGCGTAAGCCTTAATTATCTTAGCTCTAAATTCTCTTAACTTCTATATCTACTCATCTATTTCATCCTAAGTCATTTCCGTATCTCTCATACGGTCATACAGACTCTAATTGATTGCTCTAACAGATGCATTATACAGTTTACCATCCTTCTCTATCATCACGTGAATAGCTAAATTATCTATAGCACTATCAAATGACATATCATGTTTAAAGGAAGTAACTACAAAGTATATATCGTCAGCTGTTGATAACCATCCCGGAATAGCTAAATTAACAGCTAATTCTTTACCTGGTCTTCTATCAACCTTACCTCCATCTTTACCTATAAACTATACAGATTTACCAGCTACAGTAATAGGCATAACTTCGTCTGTATTAGGTTGAAAGAAGAAAGTATTAGCTATATGTAATCTTCTAAATTTCTTTCTAGCAGATACCCAACCATTAGCTGATTTATTGTAATATGAAGAAGGCCCTTGTAATCTGGAATCAAAATCATATGATTCTTCAAATGCTGATTGTTCTAATATATCTTGGTCATTTACTGGTATGCCGTTTTCAGGATTACCATCAGGCATATATACTAGCTAATCATTCTAAGCATCATAAAAAATTTCATCAGATTTTGGAGTATCCTCTACTTCTGTAACATTTACTGGATTTTCTACTTGAGGAACAATGTCTGAAGCTGCAGGAGTATCCTCTACTTCTATTACCGTAGGCTATTCTGCAGACCCTTCTTCTTCATTCTATGTTGATTCTTCAGCAGGAGCAAATTGAGTATCATCTACTTCTTCTTGCTGTTCTTGAGATTCTTCAGTGGTAGAATCATCTGTCTGCTATTCTTCTACTTCTTCAGCAATATCTGTAGGTTCTACTGATGTAACTTCTTCAGCTGGATTCTGCATCTATACTTCATCTTCTATATCTTGATTAGTATTAGTAACGCCATCCATCTCCACATCAGCTTCCACCTCATCTACACTTACTCTATCTTGTAAAGGAGAACCTTCTATAGCTTCCTCTAACATGTTTAGTTGATCTTCTAGACTACTTATCTCCTATTCAGCTACCTATACATCTGGTATAATAACTTCTTCTACTTCATCTATAGGAGCAACCTCTGGAGCTTTTGTTTCAGTATTAGGAGTTCCTTGTTCTATGTCTGCTAAATTACCAGTATCTTCGGCTATCTCTTCTCTACTTACTTGCTCTTGATTTTTTTTACGCTGTAAATCTTTCTGAATAACAGACATAGCTCTTTTACGCTGTACTAAATCCTAGTCAGCGAGTTTATCGTCTTTACTCCATTCTTCATTTATAGAGTTATCATAATCCTATATGATTTGATCAGAAGTTCTAGTCTTACCGTTGATTCTATCAGCCTACATTTGAGTAGTAAGTATTTGCTTCTATTGTTCTTCGGTAAGATTATTATAAGTGGGTTTATATAATCTAGTATCTCCTACATATTTTCCAGTAGTATAAGCCAAAGCATGAGCGAATAAATCTGCTCTCGCTCCGTCATTAACATACTTACTTACAGTAGCTACAGATAATTGATCTGCAAAAGGAACAGTTAAACCAAGGTCAATAACTTGTTCTCCTACTTCTTCTCCTAAGAATCGCTGTATAACTGGTTTGCGTTCTTCTATTTGAGATTCTACATACTTTATAATACCAGATATACCATCTATATTTACATCTAGATTTTTATCCTCTTTTAGTCTTTGTAAATCCTGTTTTCTTGAATTAAGTTCATCTCTAAGAGTAAGTAAGTCATTGTAATCTTGAACAGCAACCATTCTGCCCATGAATTCATTAGCATACTCTTCTTCAGACAGTACACTTCTTTCACCTAATAATTGGTCTACGTATTCAGATAATTCCTTTTTACTTCTAGAAGTAATATCAGATGCAGGTAAATCATTAACTATCTGTCTTCTTCTATCACTACGTTTTTTATCATAGCGAGCTAAATAATCAGAATAATGCTGCTTTATTTCTTCTTTTAAGTCAGCATCTTCTCTTATTTTCTGAATAACACTTTCTATTTCTCTAGTAGAAGCTTCAGATGCTTCACTAGCATCTTTTAATCTATCTTGAATATATACAGCATTTTTTACTACAGATATAAAGTCATCATTATTTATTCCTAGTTCATCAGTTATACTACGTAAAGACTTATTATTAGATAATCTTTCTATGTTGTTTACTAATCTTATGTCTTCATCAATCATTTCATTAGTAACACCTTCAGGTTTAAATTTATCCTTAAGAGTTTCTAAGTTATTGATTATTCTAGAATAACCTTTTCTCCCATCAGAACTAGCAGCATTCATAAACTGCTCTACTTTATTTTGTCTTTCGGCATTACCATATCCGTCAGCAATATAACCTCTCAGATTACTATCTGTAAGATATTGAGCAGTAGCACTATATACGTCAGGTGAACTAAATACTCCAGACATAAATAATCCAGTAAATCCACCTATATCCATAGATTTACGTAAATCAGCATCACCATTCAAATTCTCATCTGGGTGAATACCATAGTATGCCATATGTGCTTCTCCTGCCAATTTTAATGCATTAGCAGCCCCCTACAATAGACTATAATCTCCAGCATTATCATACTTACCAGTTCTATAATAATTACTTACTACTCCTTGTTGACCTTCTTCAGTCTTTTCCATGAAGTAAGAAACACCTAGTTTCTTACCAATATTGGTAAGATTACTTATAGCATTGTATGCTCTAGTTTTACCTCCAGGAGTTTTCCATGCTTTATCTACAGCTCTAGCAATAGTACGATCTATAATACCATCAGCTGCTGCATATAAATCATCTTTACGTAATCTATCAATTACAGCAGTTTCTAGTCCAGAGGATATATTACGATTACCTACAGCTCTTTTAGCAGCTTTCTATAATCCAAAGTAGTTCTTCATATATGAACCACCAAACATAAACATACCTTGAGCTAAGTCAGATAACATTAAAGCTTGATTAGTCTATCTAACTACATCTAGACCTTTTTGAGAATCATTTACTAGCTAATTAAAATTAGCGTCGGGAGTGATTATATTCTGTGATAAAGCGTTTTCTAATACTTCATAATCTGTCATTTCAGAAGTATCAAATCCTCTGGCTTTTAGCTACTCATCGGCAGATTGTATTACACTGGGAAGATTAATTCTCATCTAATCTGCGCCTTCTAATACTCTCTACTTAAATGAATCAAATACTTCAGCTTGAGTTTCTGAATTACGAGTATAATTAGTAATCGCAGCTTGTGTGGCTAATTCTGCTGCGCCTATTAACAAAGGAGCGGTACCACCAGAACCTGCTGCCATGGCAGCTTTAGATGCCCATTTAGCGGCCATACTAGTACCAAATTGTCCTAACATAGCCCCAAATTCAGAATAACTAGTACCTAACTCTGGTAATGCATAAATCCAAGATTCTGGATTAAATGCAGATATTTGATTATTCTCTTGTCTTTCTCTGAATTCAGTAGATATCTTACTTGGATTGTATAACCAATTACCATGCTTTAAAGTATGTATCATACTTTGTATTTGCTGATTTTTATCAGCTAAACGAGAACTTACAACCTTTTCAGCATTATTAAGCTGTTCAATCTGCTTTGCTAAATTGCTGCCTTGGTTTTTACTACTCCACATATATTCTATTTGATCTGGAGATAGTTGATGAGTTCTCCCAAAGATTGCATCGTTTATACCGTCATTAGCTAGTAAATGCTTAAAGTTATTACCAGGATTAAGATCACCAATATAATCTTCTGCTAGCCAGTCGAAACTATAGTATTTCCATAAGTCTGTTACAGAACCAAATTTATCAGTACTGAATAATTTACCAGGTCTAGTCTCATAGAATATATCCTGTAAATACGGATTAGTTCTAGCTAGCTCTTTTAAACCAGGTTGATGATATATGATGTTACCGTTCTAATCTAATTGGTTTACACCATTTTCTATATTCTTAATATTATCTTCTAGTTCAATTATTCTATTCTGAGCTGATTGAATTTGCGTAGGTGTCCAATCTGTTGCAGAATCAATCTATCTTTGTAAATCAATTAATTCTTGTTTACTTGTAAGATAATCTTTAGCTAGATTAATAGAATTTAAATAGTTAGCTTCACCCTCTCTAACTTCATTCTATAATCTACTTAATTTAGATTGATCCTTCTTTTCCATAAAACTACGATATACATCTAAAGCTTTTATGTCTCCAGACTTCTCAGCTTCATCGTACATATAGTCTAGGACAGTGATATTCTTATCCTTATCATCTGCGTCTTCACTAGACTGAAGTAATTCAGGCATACTTCTAGATGTCCACCAATTAGATATTCTACTTTTACTATCTTTTGTAGAATCTTCATTAGTAGTTTTATTATCGTAGTTTATATCGTTCTCTCTATCTTCTAATCTTCTTTGGTAATAATCTGATCTAGAATCGTATGAATACCCATAATCACCTTGTAAGGTATAATTAGGGTATTCACTAGCGATATTATTATCTGTATTTTTACCTAGAGTATAGTTCTATTGTCTACTCATAATATTATATTAAAATAGTCTGTTACTTTCAGATTGAGCTTGCATTACATCTCTAATGTCTTGTCCTATGTTTCTACTCTTAGCATGTAACGCATCATTCTCAACTGCTTCTAAACCGCGTCTGGGTACAACTGTACTTACTGGAATTCTTAAATAAGTGCCTTGTTTAAGAGCGGTATTAATCGAAGTTCTAGTTTCACCATAATCATTTGTAGATTCAGTTACTCTTACCTGATCTTCGTCGAGATTTACCCAATCTCCTTGTACTTCTGCTAGATCTCTAGCTGTATATTTACCTTTATCTATTTCTGATTTAGGAATAAAAATGTATTTATTATGGAATATGTTTGAACCATCTGTAGTAATATTCGGAGTTCCAGCTACTAAGAAATTCTTAAACTGCCCCTTTTCAAAATCATCTTGTAACTTACTACTACTACCAATCTTTCTATCCATTAAATTCTCAGCAAGACGTTTTCTAAGTAAGAACTCAGAAGAAGAATTACCTACTCTCCAACCTTGAGAAGTCATCTTACCCGTCTGAGTTCCTTGAGCAGTTAATACTTCGTTTGCCTCAGCACCTATACCACTACTTAAAGTTCCAATAACATCGTTAATTGCACTATTTAAACTGTTATTAGTTTTAGCACTAAGAGTAAACATATCATTGAGTTTCTTTCTAGCATCTTGAACTGTAGGTGCATCTTTTAAAGCTGAAGCAAAAGTATCTCTTGCCGTTATCTCTAATTGGTCAGTTAGATTAAGTAAACGATTCTGCTGACTTCTTGCACCTGCTCTTCTGGCTAATGCTACAGCCATTGGATCACGTTCTGCTTGGTCATAGGCAAATTCTCTACCTGCTGTGATAAGTGTTCTATTAAGCTGTTCTTCAGCATCTTGTCTACTAAGACCTTGTCTCTGTAATACTTCTAAATGCTTTTGATATTCTGGAGTATTCTATATACTAGATAAGTTTCTTTGTATTTCATAATCTGTTCTATCAGTAGAAACTCCTTGATGAATCCATCCATCTTTAACTCCCATGAAACTAGCTTTCAGATTATCTACATACGGTCTTACTAAGTCTACTTCAGATTTATAAGCAAGAGGAGCTATATCGTTAAATATTCCACTATCTACTGTATTATAGTTAGTAAAATCTACGTCATGCCAAAGAGGATTGTACATCCCTTTTATCATTAATTCCTAATTAGCTTTTTGTCTTGCTAGCATTCCTTCTCTACTTTGCTTTAAATTACTAAGAGTAGCATAATCAAGATTAGCAATACGAGAATTCAATCTAGCTCTAAAGTTAGCATCTTTCATTGCATCTGGATTAGTAGCAGCTTCGTCTATTAAGTCTCTTATCTTTCCTAAAGAGTTCTCGTAGTATCTCTAAGTATCTACGGCAGAAGGAGATTGAAATTCTCCAAACTTACTAACAGTATTAGTGAATTCATTAGCAGCTTGTTCAACAGCTTGTCTTTGAGCCTAACCTATTCTGTATAATTCACCAAAATTAATTGGTACATAGGTATTCATTATAGGAGCTTCTGCAGCTCTATCATATCTATTAGCTTGCATCATTTACCTCCTTTTCTACTTATTGTATTACGATTAGAATTCATCATAGCTTTGAGATCATCTTCAGTAAAACCAGCTTGCAAGAATCTTTGATACAGTGGCCACATTTCCATATCTCTAGCTTTCTGGTTACGCATTAATTCTCTATTCTGAGCCCATTGGCTTAACTGACTTAAACCAGCTCTACGTATGTTTCTAGTAGTAGCTCTGTTTTGAGCATTAGCCTCGTTAGCTATATTTGTAGCATTAACCCATTGCTGTCCTAAACTATTCATAGTATTGGCATAATCACCTAAGTATTGGTTATTAGCATTACTTTCTTGAGATCTTAAACTAGCTATAGCTCTATCAGTATTAACAGCTGATTGTAATCTATAAGCTAAGTTAGCTCCAGTATTAGTATTAATTTGGCTAGCATTGTAATTACTAGTAGCTCTATTACGATTTAAATCTTCAATAGCAGGATTAATATCATATCTACGTCTACGCATAGTATTAGTAATGCTAGTAGCATACGGATTATATACCGCATCAACTGTTTCAGGTCTACCAGTAAATAGATTAGACATAATAGGAGCTAAAGAAGCCATACCTGACAAAGCAGAACCCCAATCAAATTTATTATTTTCAGGCTCAGGTTTGTTATAAGCATTACTTTTAGGTAAAGTGGTAACCTTATCTGCTTGAGAAGTAAGAGCATCTCCTAAACCTGCCATTTCATCATTAGTAGCAGTTAATAGTTCTGGATGTTTTGGTTTTAACGGGTTAACCGTACCGTACCAAGTAAATGGTAACTCTGGCTTACCTTCATCAATTAATCCCGTATTTGTAGAAGTAGAAGTTGCTTTACGTCTACGTGGTTGTGTATTATTAGGATTAACTGGTACATGATACCATTGATTATTACCAGTTCCCCACTGCACTCCAGCACTCCATTTACGATTAGGATTATAGATAGCATCTACTATTCTATCTCCTAAACCAGGTTTAATCTCATCACCTAAAGCAGCTGCTTGTATCTACTTAGTCTTAGGTTTAATACCTTTACTCTGTTTAACAGATTCCTGCATAGCAAACAACTGATCATGAATCATATTATTGTTCATTTCATTTAGTTTTGCTGCATTCTCTGCAAATCTGTCATTATACTTACTTTTCTTTTTTGCCATCATTTTCTCACCAAGTTGTGCAAATGTTTCTTTTCTACCAGGTACTTTAAGTTTGTCACTTAATACTCTACTACCTTCAGGTAAACTAACTAAATTACTGTCAGTAGGTTTATTGTTCTCTGGTACTTTACTTATACTTCCATCTGGAGTCTATATTAATTCACCATCATCTACATAAGCTAAAGAGGAAGACATTCCTCCATTAGCCATAGTATCTGTATTCATCCCTATCATATCATCATATGCTTCACTTTGTAGGTAATTAGTACCTTGTACAGCAGCTCTATTACTATACGCATTCTTTTTAATAGCAGCTCTCTTTCTACGCAGTCCTCTATTACTAAATGCTCCAATTAAACCACTACCAAGACTACCTTCGTCATAATCCGTAAATGAAGTCATTCTAGCTTGTTCACCAGATCTACCTATTAAACCTACACCTGCACCTACCGCAGCACCGACTGGACCAGCAACCTTAAAACCAGTAGCTGCACCACTAGTTATATCACCTATAGACTGTGCAACAGCTTGTCCTCCTGTAGTAGCATTAGATTTCTAAAATGGTGTTATTAAAGTATTTAGTACATCAGGAGCATCTTCAAGCATATTGTTCCCAATTTCTTTAAATTGAGTTCCAAATGCATATGCTGGTACTTTTGTTTTCTTTTTACTTTTCATATTAAATTAATGAATTTCTATATGTTGTTGTAATCTACGGTATTTCAAAAGTATGATCTATATCAGAATCTAACTCATAATCACAGATCATATACTTACCTCTCAGTCTAGCAGGTAGTGATAACTCATCTTCATTCTTATCTGCTCTAGGTATAGGGAATCTAAATGTATCTTCTCTATAATCGGTTATTATATGTTGTTCAGGAGTAATAACATTACTTTCTTCATCAAGTTCTTCTTCAGTGTGTTCTCTAATGGCTTCTTGGTGTTTAGTACTGAATTTCATATAATCTATGATATCGTCCTTAATAGACTCTTGATTACCATCTCTAAACTCTCCTTGTAATCTAACATTATCAAATACTTTAGTATAAGGAGCATTCTTATTAATAACTATTTCTAATTTAGCTTTTCTATCTAAAGGAGTTAACCCTATTACTCCAGTATCATGTATAGTGTGCAATTCATTGTCTTTTATTGCTACTACTCTATCAGAAATAGGTAACGACCATTTAGGATTAAATGTATAGAAAGATGTAAATCTACCTAACTACTCATTAAATACTAGTGGTTTATTTAGTACATTAAACCATACCTCATTATACTTCTTATCAAATAAGGACATAGCTTTAGCCCTATCTTCTTTAATGTTTTTATTAAAGTAAGATTGTACCTGCTTTTCTTTAGATAACTAACTTACTTGACCTGTATAAGAACATATTTCGTTCTTATCATAATCGTACCAATAAAGCACATTATCTGAATTAATTATACTCTTGTCATTCTTAATAGACGAACCATTAGTAGTAGTTACGTAGTCGAATCTACTTAATATACCACCAGTACCTAATACTAGTTGATTTACATTATCGTCAGTAATAAGTGATCTTTCATTGACAGAAGCTACTCCTACTCCAGTATCTTGGAAATAGAATAGTCTATCTTTGAATACTTTTAGATTGGTTATGTCTCCCCACTGATTATCTACATCTAAGTAATCAGCTACTTTGAATTTAGACCACTAGTCTATTACTTCATTATTCGTTTTAGCCTATGATGTTAGTATTCTGTTAGTATATTTAACATCCTTATCAGCGTACATAGAATTAGGTATATATAGTTTACCAGTATTCTATGCGGAATAAACAGAATTATATACAAAATAAGGAAGATCTTGTACGTGTATATCCTACATCTAAGTAGGCTCTAACTGTAACCAAGAGTCTGCAAAATTTGAACTAGTTACTGTTCTATGAATCTGATCTCCGTGGAATAAATTCATATTAATAGAACTTTCAAATGGTATATAAGCTCCTATGTAATTTTTCATTCCATCCCATTCTTTAGCATCAGGTAATTGGAATAGCATAGTATTAGGATAATCTAATAAGCTTAGATAAGTATCTCCTCCAAATACATATTTACTATCATGTGCTGCTATACTTATGTATACAGAATTCTGTCTAGATGAGAATGTATTACCACCATATATAGAATTACCATCACGTTTAACGTTAAATACAGGAATAGCATTAGTAGAATCAAATGGATGGAGCTCTGGGTATTTGTTAGTAGGTACACTATTAAATCCAGAGAATACATTCTATAATTCAGGTACATGAGCTATGATACACGGACCAGCTGGACCTTGTAATGATTGATTGTCATTATGAATAAAATCAGACATAGAATAATTAGTATAAGTTCTATTACCAACATTTATTCTTTTAGCTACAACATCAGGAGCTCCATACATATTATAGTCTATATTAGGTGGATATTTAGCGTCTTCTATATATGATATATCTTGAGACTGACCAAAAGTTGGAACAAAGTATTTAGCTATAGATGCTCCGCGATATACCTTCTTGCCTCTACTATCCTAATAAGGAAATCCTACTGCTAATACATTAAGATCCCATCTTCTACCATAGCCTACATAGGGTACAGTATCTTGCTGTAATACTTCGCCGTTTATCTGAGTAACATAATCTGCTGCAGCGAATATACTACGGCTTACACTATTACCTATAGTATTACCATTAGCGTAGTTGTCTTTAAAATCATTAAATTTGCTATCGTTTACTTTTCCACCAACGAATGGGGAATAGTATGAACCAATTCCATCTAAGTACACACTACCTTCAAATAGTCTAGTTACATCATCCCCTTGTACACATATCTCTGGAGATACGAGGCGTATATAATCATTTGCCCTCATAGTAAGAGAGAAATTACCGATATCTTCCGCTGTACCTGTTGATATTGCCAATTGTTCACCAATCAAACTACAGAAGAAAGGAGTAGGTCTCATCTCCAAACTACTATCTAATTCAGATCCCTATCCTACATATTTATCCTACTCTTGAATTCTATATTCATATACGTAACTACCTACAGTTTGCATAATCACAGTTCTATCACGCTCAGTTCTATCACAACGAACTATCTCGTAACTTACTGCGCCAACTGGCATTTTCTTTACTTTAAATTCTACACCTAAAGCATTACCTATAAGAGTATTATTTTCATATCTAAATGGAGGCATTTGTGAAGCATGAGGCATTCTAATATCACCTATCCAAAGTACGGGAGAAGCTACAGATTTATCATTGTAGAATATTATACCAAATCTATATATCTCATCTCTTTGGTAACCTCTATAATTAGCTGCTATATATGGATCAGCATAGTTAGGTACATATGAATTATCCTATTGTTCCTTAGTAGGTTGTACTATCTCGGGCATCTTGTCAGTGCCTCTATTAATGTATCTAGTATTATTTCTAACAGCAGATACATTCATACTACAGGATTGATCTAATCTAAACTTATCTTGTTTATTACTTAAATTTATATCTGTAGTTATGAATGAATATTCTATATTAATACCATAACCACCTAATTCACCTTCCTTATTATATATATATACATTCTAGGAATTAGATGCATCCTTTGTATACTTTGTGTTATTAAAAGGATTTATACAGTCGTGAGTAATAGGAATACGTTTTATAGCTTCATCATCTGTTATAGATAGACGAATATTATTACTATCTAAACTAGATAATAACTATACGCTTCCTTCTGAATTAGCTCTATATGCTCTAGCATCATAGTCATTACCATCTTCATCTTCTGGTATCCAAGTATTCTCTGTTACGTTAGCAGCGAATAATCTATTTTGCATTTTAGCAAGAGTCTACGCTATAAACTAATAACCAGTCATAGCATTAAACTCATCTATAGATATATCGCTTAATGTAGAACCATAATCTACATACTGAATATCTGTTTGACCATCTGGAATATCTATTTCATCTACTATACTAATAACAGGAGTAGAGTTATTCTGTTCATAAAATAGGCGTATTACTCTTAACTTATTGAAGTCCTAAAGAGATAGCTCAGTAGATAACATTACTGATTTGTTAGATGATTTATTCAAGCCAGTACCTTTATATTCAGAACTACCTTGGCTAGTTACACTATTTGTTAAGTGAATTAGCTCGCTCATTGGAGAAGTAACAGTTTCAGTGCCATGCACATTAAATAATTGATAACAATACGTTACCATTCCAGCTTTAAGGTTACCTTCGGATAACCAACGGAATTTAAACGGCAATAAACTTACTACTGGAGTTATTTCTAATGAACCAGGATTGATTATATTCCCATTCTCATCTATAAGATTAGAATTGTCTATATACTCATTACTCATTATATTAACAATCTTAATAGGACTGTTTCCATCAGTAAAGTATATCTTTATGTTAGTATCTGATTCATAGTTACCTACAATACTTAGTGTAGGATTTTTAGATAAATCTTCACATAATCCTAAAGCTCCTTTACATACTAACTTGATTTGAGGCATATTGGTATCAAACCCCATTAATCTGTATATCTTATTAATGTTGTCAGATGTTTTAGTTATTACTACTGCAATATCATTTATAGTAGTAGTACCTATTATCGTCTCATCTTTAGGTATAATAGTATCGTATCTTCTAGGGTTCTCTATACTTTGTAATACTCCTGTAGTTCCTCCATCATTAGTGATAACACGAACATCCTCAGCATATCTGTACTGAGTGTCTGGTATCAAATTCACATCTTGGTCCATATTAAGACCGCCTGTAAATGTATTAACTTGTGCAGTATTACTTATCATAATCTACTCTAATTATAAATATTTTGTTCATCTCCACTAGTAGAGAAGAATGTATCTTGGTCATTAATTTCAGGATACAACTTATTATAGATATTACTTATTGTAGTCAAATCATCTACTGTTGGCATCATAGCTTCTGCGTATGCCTACTTACGATAGAAGTTATATGAATTACGTATATCGTAGTAATCTCCCTAGCTTATTTGACCTTTTAATTTCTTAGGATACATAAGTTTCATAGTAATATACCAATACAAACATTCTTTATAAGACTCTAAATCTGGTATCATTGGCATACTATCTTCATCAGTATATATAGCATAATAGGATATTTTAACAAATCCTCTAGGCATACATGTATTAATATAACCAGGTTTAGTAGTATATTGTAATTCATTACTAAACATAGTACCATCCCTATGATCTACTACTCCAGGAACAAATTTACCATTTACTGTACCTACTGTCCATTGATTAAGTAATATACTTAATGTTTGCCGTAAGTTAGTATCTTCATTTAACTTATCTAATGCTTCTCTATCAGTATTTAAATTGAACATATTCTTTACTAATGGAAACATTGTCGTATCTGGAATTAACATACAAGGTTCATTACTACATTCACGGTCATGGAATACTCCAAAACTAGAAGTAGCTTTTCTCATAGGCAACCATCCTCCTCCATTACAGAATGAAAATGCTACTTGACCTAATTTATATAAATCACAAGGTAAGGCAACCTAATGACATTCTATTGGTAGTATAGCTACCTTATGCTCATACTATTGTATAGCTCCTATCTTAAGAATGGCTTCCATGCACCACTCGCGCATGTCTGTAATTCGTATATCAGATTCTTGTAATTGCAAATCCGCGATCACTTTAGCAATAACTGTGTTTGAGGATATCATTCTATTATTTATCATTTCTCAGGATAATCTCTTAATCGGTTAAAAATCACTTGTGCCAACTCTCTTTTGCAATCTCTACATGCTATAAATTGATATTTACCTTTATTAGTTAGTAAGCATCCTTGTTTAGACCAGAAGAATCTGTACTTGTAGTAATTACTATGTTCATTAAGTAAGTACACGGGCTTACCGGTTTCTCTTGTAGCTTTCCAATCCCATCTAAGACTTTTATTATCAAATGATTTAGGTAAATGTTTAATTATACTCAAAGTACCTAATCTACATGGTAACTTTACTTCTTTACATTCATACATTATTTCGTTTTTAATGTATTTAAAGTAATCAGTAACTATAGCTTTAAAAGTCTTTAAATCTACATCATACTAAGTATTAGGTTCTATGTACTCCTTATAGCTTATATAATAATCGGCAATAGTATAGCACTTTCTCTAATATTTTAATCTCTCTCTCATTTATTATTAACTCTATTCTGCGTATCATCATGTGCATCATTACTATCATCACTAGGCATAGTAATCATAACAGATAATTCTCTTTGCATTATCATTTGTGTTATTACTGGTATCATTGCAGATGGTATAGGAAATTCACTATCTGGATCAAAACAAGCATTGAGTTCTGTAGGGTCTTCAGCTATTACATCTACACTGATATACTCTAGCTGATTAGAATCTCCATCTACGTATATTCTATTGTTTTTAACCCATGCGATATAGTCTTTACATGTAGCTTTTCTATACTTCTATAATTTAGCTTTAGTACGACTACCTATCTAAATTATATTACCAAACATATCACGTACATTTATTACTCCAGGTCTATAGTTAAAGTCTATTAACTTAGGGAGTTCTTTATCTCCTACATATGTAAAGTAACCCGGTACAGTTTCTTCACGGTCTAAATGGATAGGTTCTATAGTAGTAAGATAAGCTTCACTTACATCATGCCCTTTGTCGATTTGCTATTTTATCAACATAGACCTATATCCTATGACCCATTTCTCTATTTGAGCCCTATTTAAATGTTCAGACTCAGTCACATTGTTATTACGAGCTATGAGCAGTATGTTATCAATTATTTCATTAAGCGTCATTATCAAATCTCCATTTATAATTTAACACTCTATTAATTTTCCCTAAACAATTTCTTCTTATATCCGACTCTTTATTAATATTGTTATATACTACTTTTGCAGCATAACTCATAGAATCCCATGTATCAATATAATTATTACTCAAATCGAATCTGCATACTTTAGTTCCTCTACTCTTTCTGTACTTTTCCATTCGGTTACCATAGTTCAAATTATATTTTGCATTACACCATTCTAGATTGTTTACATTATTATTATGTGGATTTTCGTCTTTGTGGTTTATGTGCGGCAAATTATTTTCATTACTTAAAAAAGTGATAGCTACTAATCTGTGTACTCTATATTTCTTTCTACTCTTATCGATACTATATAAACCTACAGATAAATAATTGTTCGTATCTACTTTGGGAATTAATATCTTCTCAGGAAAACTATGCCATCTCCTATGAGTTCCGTCATACCACTGTTCCCAAGTTACTCTACCAAGACTTTTTATTCTTCCTAATGTACTAGCTTGATATAAACCTTCGTAACCAGGAATATCTTTCCATTCTTCTTTTAATGACATGTCTATTTATTTTAATAACGTTATAAAGCTTAAAACGCATTTTAAGGCGTTTAGAGACACTTTACGTATTGCAGCTTACAATCCCTTACCTTAACTAATAGCGTTTCTTACACGAGCTTAAAACAAAAAAAAGGTTGATCTTATTGACCAACCTTATCCATAGCATTCTTCATATCCTAAGGGAGCATTTCCTTCATAGGTGGTGGTACCATCTAATTAGCTTTCCTTATTATATTCTTCAACTCACTAACTTCTTTCTATAACTCTATTATCTTATCATTCTCTTTAGCTGGTTCATTATCTACTCCAAGCTTATCTAATAATACTTGACACTTAGCCATTTCTTCATCGCATTTAGCTATTGCCTCTTTTCTCTATTTATACGTATCATATTGATTACGTACTATATTTATAATCTCCTACTTATCTGTAGATATAGTAAGACCTAGTGCACTATCAGTAATAACTGATTTATTCTCAGGTATAGTGAACTTTTTAGTTTCTCCATTGCACTATATAGTTATATCTACTATTCTCTTTCTAGGCTAATTGGGCATAGGAAATTGCCCAGGTGGTAGCGGTTCATCATATACTGCACTTACTTGAGTAACGGAACCTTCATTATACTCAGTAGTTTTCTTGAATGTACCAACTACTTCAATTATATATACTTTATCCCCTATGTTTAATTGATTGAATAACATAATAAGTTAGTTTTAAGGGGCTCATTTAGAGCCCCAATTTATATTAAGTTGCCGGTGTAGTCGGCGTTACTATATGATTAATTACTTGGAAGATTCCGTCACATTTGTTATAATATATCAGATATCTGTTACCAGTTGTAATTTCATTATTTGTCATTTGAGTTCCGGAACCATTTAATAGAGCTTTAGCTCCAGTAGATGTAATAACCGTAGCAGTATTATCAATCTATCTATTAGTAAAGCTAGTAGGATCTATAAATACTAAATCCGTAGGAGTAGCTGCACTAGCAGGAGTAGACGTTACATGCAGTATAAATAAACCTTGACAAGGGAGTTGTCTCCATAATCTAGGACATACACCATAAGTAACTGAAGTAGTCGTAGTATCGGTAGTAACGTAGTTAGTTCTCAATACTGGAATACCATAATTATCTACAGTTCTTACTCTACCTCTATTAAAGTAGTTTAAAAAAGGATAAAACATAGCTGCCTCCTTTCTTATTAGCAACCGCATCCACAGCCATTGTTATACCCATAACCATAACCGTAGTCATTCAAACCACCTTGACAACCGAAAGGATTGCAAGTTAAGTAAGCTGGAACTGGGCACGGGCGAATTTGATTAACTATATTTGCAGTTTGTGCTTGCTGAGAAGCAGACAATTGTAAAGCTTGTTTATCTTCACGCAAAGCATCGATCTTATTCTGCATTTCTCTCATTTCGAGTTGACAGAACTTATCATTGATAATTTGAGTCTGCGCATCTATCTTAGCACCTACAATGTTAAACTTGCTAGCGTTGTCAGCCATCAAAGCGTTGAAACCACTAGTAATTGCATTCTGCAATGTATTAGTTTGGTTACATACTGATAACTGACTTTCATAACCCATCTTAGTGATGTTGTTATTTACAGCGTCAATAGATCTCTAAGTAGTGCAGCAGCAGCTAGCCAACTGAGAAGCCAAGTTTGCATTACCAGAAGTAATAGCATTGATTACCTCACAGCTAGACAGTTTAGTATCACAAGAGATCTGGCTTACTCCAGAATTGATAGTGTTAAGAGCTGTCTGAACAGAGTTAATATCACAATTCAAAGTATTAGCCAAGTTATTGATGGCATCTTTATTACCATTAATAGCCTGCATCAACAGATTAGTATTAGCGTCATTGTTCAGTTCAGTAGCAAGAGCACCAGCGTTACGTCCGCCAAAACCATTACCACCAAAACCGCCCCAGCAGAAGAAGATCAGGATGATCCAAATCCACCACCAACCGCCGTTTCCACCGAAACCACCGTTGTTCATCATAGCCATCAAAGCAGCGGGATCCATATTACCTTTATTAGCATTCTATATTAAAGCAGCAAGACCAGCGTCAATACCGCGATCCTGCACAATAATTCTATCTTCTAACATAATTGATTTAATTTAAAAATTGATTTTTATTAATATCTAACGTAGCGAACTGCTTTGCCACGTCCATATTCTGAATAAGGTTCGTACTCTTTTTCTCTTTCGAGCATACGTTCATAATCGTCTTCATAGTCTCTAGCTCTGCTAGTAGAATATACTCTACGACCACCACGCATCATACCACCTCTTCTACCACCTCTACGGAATAAGCCAATACGTTCAAATTCGTCGTCATCATCTTCTTCGTATTTATCACGCTTTTCAACTTCTTCCTCATAGCATTCCATTTCAGCTTGTCTGATCTTATCACACATAACGTAAATATAGTAATACCACATCTTACCTTCATCAATGTCTTTGTCATTGATCCAAGCTTTTGCCAATTCAACAAAATGCTTAGTGCTATTAGAATTAGTCATACTTATAATTACCTTATAGTAATCAGAATAAACCATGTTAAGTGCTACGAACCAATCATAACGATTAAATCTGCTACCCAGATTTATTCCGTATTGACTAGCTAATGCGGTAGTTTCTTCTACAGACCAGTGCGGTCCACGAGTACCATCCTCATTCTCCATTTTACTTACAGCTTTACGGGCATGTTCCTCGTTGAAATGAGGACCGTGTTCTGCTTCGTAAGCCTTTACACGAAATATTCTATGCATATTATTATTGATTAATATTATTGAATATATTGATTTTACTTAGGTAACTCAATTACACGAGTATTAGTTACCTTGATTATTGGGTTACTGTTAATTATCTGATATTTTTTGGTACGTATACGTTTCCAATCAAAGTGGAAGAACCTAACGAAACCATTACGATATTTATTCTTGTATTCTTTCTTTTCTTCTACAAACAAAATCTATTGATTCTTAATATCTAATGTGGCTTTAAGGATTGAGTCCTTTCTACTAACTATGATAGTTGTTAATGGATTAATTTTAAGTTCTTCGTCAAAATCTATTAGCCTGTGTTTTATAATAGTTCTAACAGAATCTTTAATCTCAGTATTGATTACATTTACATCAGTTAGGTTCTTGTCTTTGATTTTAAGCTTTTTCTAAGCATCCTTAGCTTCTTTTAATAAACTATCATTACTAGTATTTAGTTCTTCTATAGTAAGCTATAGTACTCTGTTTAACTATTCCTTCTAGGATGCTAATTGTTCATAAGCTCTAACGTTGTTAGTTATTCTGTCAATCTCTTTATTCTTTTTCTGTAGCTAATGGTTCTAAACAAAAACAGTCGCAATAAGTAAACTAACTAAACCTACTGCGACTGCTCTGAAATTCCTTGTAAACCAATTAACTATCTAATTCAGTATTGGAATCATCTGGTAATTCTTTATCTAATGATATATCTAAATATTTCTCTCCTTTTGCTTTTATAACCTTTTTGAGGATTTTCCATATTTTCCATTTAGGATATAAGTCGCTAAATGATTCTAGTAACGACCAAAACTCAACTAAGGCTATCATTCCTGCTACTATTTCTACAGCGTGCAAGTTAATAGAGGTTACTACCAGCTAATCTATTATTGATGCACTAGTTATTGCTACTGCTGCATCTCTAGTCTTCCATATAGTTTTCCATGCTTTATGTGATTCAATCTTAGGATGCCCATATTTTTTAGAGACTTTATAACCATAGATAGCATCAAGTAGTATCAATATACCGACAGCAGTGATAGGAACCCATACAGGTGCGAATATAGAAAGTAGCCCAGTTATAACAGAAGCTACGCATTTATCCGCACTACTGAACATGTTCTTAAATATTGACATAGTATGTTCTCCTAATTGTTGGTAATTCATAGATAGTAGCTGATAATAAAAATCAAATAAGCCCTGACAGATTAAAAGGGGAGTAAAATCTGAGAGGGCTCGAAATTCCGTTTGAGATTATAATTATATAACGATAAGGTTTATTTAAAGTTTCTATTTTGAAAATCTTCTTGCATAAACTAATAGCTCTTTATAGCGTAATATCTTCTTTAGTAAGTTAATACCATTACAATGCTTAAGCCAACCTATGTGACTACACATTTCTTGTTTGTAATCTTCTACTGTAATATGCTTCTTTCTACCTAATCTAGCTGCTTTTCTACACATACTACGCTTAATATTTTTTCTTACTAATGTATAGTCATGCCTTATCACATAACCTACAAATGATATCCCTCTATCTTCTACTTTAAATACTTGATAGTTATCTTTAAAAGATAATTTCAAAGTAGCGATATACTACTTCATTTCTTCAAATAGTTTCCACAAATACTCTTTATCATTGTGCAATATTACTATATCATCCGCATATCTGAAGTAATACTTAACCTGTTTCTATTCTTTAATCCAATGATCAAAGTAAGTTAAGTAGACATTGGCAAAGAACTAAGATAAGTAGTTACCAATAGGCACACCTTCCGCTGAGTCTATTATCTCATCTAATAACTATAATAACCTCTAATCCTTTATCTTCTTTCTTATTATGCTTTTTAATACTTCATGATCTATACTAGGATAGAACTTTCTGATATCTAACTTAAGACAATAAGTAGTATTATCTGTATCTTTTAAGGCTTCTTTAACGTTATGTAACGCTTCATGAATACCTCTGTGTTTAATGCAACTATAAGTGTCTTTAATAAAAATAGATACCCATATAGGTTCCATTATATTCATTACAGCATGATGTACTATTCTATCTGGATAATAAGGTAATCTGAATATTAATCTTTCTTTAGGTTCTCTAATTATAAATGTATTATATTCAGAAGTTTTATACGTACCGTTAATTAAATTCTGCTATAGTTTTTTAAGTAATTTTTCTTTATTCTAGTCAAACTCTTTGATATCTTTTCTACTAGATTTATTTCTTCTAGCTTTCTTATCTGCTAAATATAAATTGTCTAAGCTAACAATCTTATCGAATAAATTATTATATCTCTTCATAAATAATATTTTCTGAAATACCTTCACGCATCTTCACTTTCGTTACCAATACGTTCAAGAAGCATGTCATATTTTACCAAGAGGTAAGGTTCAGCCCTTGATTTTTTGTCAGTTTATAATTTTTTTACGTATTTCAGTGTCCTGACATTAGCATTGGAATTGTCTAACTCATTGTTAGAATTCAAATTGAACAAACCTGCATTAGACTCATTGTCTGAGTTACTGCTGATTTACTCACGACTGCAACCTTTTATTGGTTAATTAAAACCAGTTTTCTTCAGATTCTATAGAATCCAATTGTTCATAATCCTCATCATTTAACTCTAATGTAGCTGGAGCAGCTGGCAATGCCGGTTCACCATAGAAGGTAATTCGAGTCCCGACAGAAGCATAGGAACCGCCCAACCCAGCGCTAGAATGCAAATAGAACAAACCCGCAAGAGACCCATAGTCCGAGTGACCGCCGATCAGAAGAGTTCTAGGTGTAGCTATAGCATTAGTCCAGTGATAATCACAATAATAAGTTGTGGCACTAGCTCCATTACCTACTACAGTTGGGAATAGATCTGCCTAATTATTATTAACGAGTTTTTTTACATATTGATTAGTAATTGTACTTTCTTTAAAGTCTTGTAATTCATAACCTGCTGCAATTAATTGCTCTGCAGTAGGATTGGTTCCTCCTTCAAATGTACCAAACTTAGTATAATCTTTGCAGATGTATACACTATTATCAGTACCAGCAACTACTACATCAATTACATTCTTCCACACATGACCAAATGGATTCTCAATACCACGGTATCTAGGAACATTAACTACCTTAGTACCAGTAGACGTACCCTCTGCATTAGTATTAGTATGTGTATATTCGATTATACCAGTACCGTTACCTAATGAATTAGTAGTACCGCAAGGTACAAATGAATAAGTAGTAGCTCCATTTACAGTTACAGTTCCTGAAGTTACTCCATCACCCAAACCACCTTGATGATAACCTTCTGCAGTTAAATTAGCATTAAATGCTTTCTGGCTATTCAATGTAGCATATTCTACTACGAATAACCAAGTAAGGTCTCTGTGAGCATCATAAGTATAGATATTCCAGTTATTAGTTCTATTATTGTTTCTAGCCATAGTTTGTAATTCCGTTCTGGTTTTGCTTACTAGAGGAGCAGCATTACGAACTTGAGTTCTTAATAAATTATTATGACTTGAACTATCTAGATTTACACTTCCCTCATATGCACCAATATATTTCTTTTCTACTTTAGTATAACCAGGAAGATTGTATTCACTCATACGAATTTCAACTGTATTATCTGGAGTAGCTATAAGTAATCTATAATGTTCTGGAATTTCTACAAAAGCTTCTACACCAACCCCACTACTATCTTGAGATGAGGTAGTACCGTCTTCCCACTTAGTCCAGTCGTTTGCTTTTAAGTATTTCTTAGTATTATCCGTATTGCTGATAGTACACCCTCTCATCTTACTCTGGATAGGAAGTGTTTTATGCATTTCCATATTACCAGTACGTACACCATCAGGACTAGAACCATTAGCTAAGTCAAACTTAACACCATACCACAGTTCATTCTCATTTCTACTAAGCTTACCAATCTCTTCATCAAGAGTAACAGCTGCACTTATAGCACTAGGACTATCTGCTAAGTAATTAGTACTTGATAAGTCAGGCATTTCATTAGCTTCAGTTAAACCCACTTTATCATTTACTTTAAGTATAGTACTTCTAAGCTCTGTAATATCTTGATTTAAAGCTGTCTCTAAACTGTCAATATTGCCTTGAAGTTCTGTATCCTTAGCTTTGAGTTCTTTCACTGCATTCTCTCTTGCAACTTTTTCATCATTAATTGCATCAGGAAGAGTTTCATTAATAGCTATTTTCTCAGCACCGGTCATTAAACCAGCAACAGTATTAGTAGCAGGAGTAATAGTAATATCAGCTAAAGTAGATTCTACATATCTACCATCACTCTTCTCTACTCCAGTAAGACTAATAGTGATATTATTAACATCAGTCTAGTCTAATTGGAATGTACTCAGCAAGTTATTAGGCATAGAGTTAACTACATTCTCCATAGCTTTACCCTTACCACCATCATAAGCAGTACCAGTAATATCACCAATGATAATAGCATTAGAATCGATATGTACCCATTGTGAACCAGACCATCTAAACTGATAACTCACTTCACCAGGAGTTACGTTAACATATATTTTATCTCTTTCACCTACTATAGGAGTTTCATGTTCAGCATCTGCATATAACTGTATATTCTAAAGTACTCCAGTAGGAGATACAGTATAAGTAGCATATGCATCCATTACATCATCAACATATGAAGGCAATTGACTAGCAGGTACTTTACCATTACCATCAAGTTCAGCAAGACCGTTAGGTTGACCTTTTAATGCTTTGAAGTCTTGTAAGTCTTCATTCACATCATCAATCTTAGTATCCAGTCTATCTACTTGAGCTTTTACAGCAGCATCACCTTTATTAATAGCATCTACTATACTAGTACCTTTAAAGTAGTTATTGCTACTATTATCAGGCAAAGATATAATGTCACTATTCTTATCATAGTTTAAACCAACAGATTGGACAATCTCTTTAATGTGAGTCCATTGGTCTACATTAGCATCTCTATTCAGCGGTATCCATTTCTTAAGATCAGGACTATATGACTTAATAACATTACCAGTACTGTCTGTTGCTAAGTCAATCCAGTAAGAAACCTCTTTAGGATTTGGAGCATACTTAGATGCTATGAAATTAGGATTTTCTTGTTTAACCATATTTGCAAATATTTAATAATTAAATAATCTCCTGTTCTGGAGTATCGTATTCTTTCTATCTCGTATATTCATCATTGGAACATACAATATTATTCTCATTATGTTATTGGATTTAATGCTACAACTTGACCAGCTTCAGTTTTATCAAAGTAATTAACTACAGCGAACTCTTCTTCTGCCTTCTTTCCATTACCTCCTTGACTACTTACATAACTTCTAATAAACTACTGACCTCTTTTTTCACTATTACCTGCTACATACCCATATTGAAATCTAGTATCTATAGTAGGATGATACACAGTTCCGTCTTCATTCATAGCAACTACTTTAATCTATCCTTCTTCAGTCATAGTATTAGTATTAAGACACCTAACAGAACCTGTTATTATATTCCCATCTATATTTGTCTAATTATTCCATGTCTTATACTACTTACCATTGAACGTAACGTAACCGTTAACAGAAGTACTTAAAGTGCCTTTATACGTAAAATCTCTTTGTATAGTTAAATTAGGCATACCTTCTACGCTATCATCTACAGGATTAATTTTATAATATCTATTTGTATTTGTTTCATCCGCGTGTACAACTGTTTCTCCAACCCATATTTTATTAGGCATACCTTCTTCATACACCCAACCATCTTTATCAGCGAATACAAATGATTGAGTAGGTACTCCCATATCGGCGCCACTCAACTGATATGCTCTTACTATTACTCCTCCTTTGTAGGCAGTACATTCAACAGTTACAATGCCATCATTTTTGTCTCCAAACCAATTACCTCTAAGCTACACAATTAGCTATTCAGGAATCGTTAAGTCAGGAGTATTAGCATATGCATCTTGCACAGATTTAATATCTATCATTACACATTCTGCTCCAGATTGAGTGTTATCACCTCCCCAGTATAAGAATGGTTGAGTTCTATTTTCAGATGAACCCCAACCATATCCCACTACTTCACTAGGTATACCTGGAGCATTGGTAATGTTAGTACCAGTGTCAAAGTCTCTACCATTAAAATTAGTCCATATGAATCTCAACTATATACTATTGAAATCATAGAAGTAAGCTACATCATCTCTAGTAGGCCATATATGATTTACTCCATCAAATACATCAGATATATTAGTATTGCCTACGGTTCTCTTTTGTAGGGGAACTGCTCGTCCCCCTGCTATACCTAACTCTAACATTACTCACTCTCCTCATCAATAATATTATAAGTCATACCAGCTACTTTAGTAAGTTGGTTATATTCAGCTTCAGTACCAGTCCATATAGGTAATGATATCTTACCATTATTAGCACTAGGTAATGCTAAAGTAACGCCAGTACCCTTGTTCATTGCCTGTTGTACTGGATCTAATACAGATATCTTATTCTCACTAATAAGTTTATTTATTAGCTAAGTGATATACTCTTCATCAAGTAATTCACCAACATTACCAAGATTATTTTCAATATTAGTAATCTTATTATTGATACTAGTTATACTCTGTTCAATATCATCTATACTAGACTCCAGATTAGTAATTCTGTTGTTAACAGTAGTTATCTTACTATCCAGGTTATTTATCTTACTAGTGAGTTCAGATATACTTTGATTAACTTCATTTTTGAAATCACCTATTGAAGATTCTATAGTAGTATCTATGTAATCCTTAAGTCTATCATCACTAACTACTAAATCAACAATCTAGTTAATAGGAGCTTTAAAGTTCTAATCCTTCTCTGCTATTACCATGTATTCGTTTCCTTCTAGTATACGCTTAGGATCCAGCTCCAATATCTTTATACCGTCACATTTATTCATAACTATTACTCTTTAAAGAACCCACTAGGAGCACTTACTTTATTAAACACAACACTATCAGTAGTAGCTAATGATAATTGGGCTCTAGTAACTACATGAGGATTATCTCTTCTGGCTGCATGAGTATCAATAGCATTCTGTGCATTAGTAATCAATTGTCTAAGCTCATTAATCTGAGATTGCAAATTATTATCTGCATTAGTTCTATTCTCAGTCTCTTGATTAATTAACTCAGTAAGATCAGTAACTTTACCATCTACGTAAGTCTTAAGTTCATTCTTAGCTTTAATAATCTCACTATTTACATAGCTTCTTAAATCACTAATCTATTGGTCAATCTTACTATCTAACTCTTGAATATTCTGAGTTAATTCAGTAATCTTCTGTTGAATAGAACTTAAATCACTACCTACTATATTAGTTATATCTTGACGTATCTCTTCAATATTAGAATTGATATTAGTAATATCTTGATTTATATCATCAATGTTGTTATTAATATTTGTAATATCCTACTTGATATTATTAACATCGCCTTTGATATCATTAATCTCATTTCTAATATTGTTAATCTGAGTAGTTAACTCTTCTACTTTCTGATTAATATACTACCACAGTTTATTAACTTCCTCTTTCAGTTCATCTTTAAATTCAGCTAATTCATTTCTGATTTCAGTTATAGAATCATTAATAAACTGTTCTATCTAATCAAGAGCATTATTAATATAATCAATGATAGCATCTACTTGTTTATCATTCAAATCAAGCATCTCCCATGTATTAGTATCATTACGATAATATCTAATACAACCACCATAGTAGTTAGAAGTAACGTCAATCCAATAATCTACTTCTAGAGGATTAGGCTGCGTATCTGATGCTCTAAATCTAACTATCTCTCTCTGTAACATATGTTATGCTTTAAATGTTGTTATTTTATCTTCTGTGCCATCATCATATACATCGATATGAACCCAGTTGCACTGTTCCTCTAAACGTACTTTACATGGCAACAATAAAGGTTTAGCCTTTATCATTTCTCTTATTTCTTCTGCAGTCTTATCATCACAAGTAAAGTCAATGGCATTACCTGTTACATGTGCAGATACATATACTCCTTTCTTACTCTTTACTAAAGGACACAGGTTGCAACGCATACCCCTTTGATGCATATTACCAATATTAATATGCATTGGCATACGTAGTATATCTGTACGTAGACATAGTAATACATGCAGCAACTGAGTACTTAGAAACATCCATGACTATTCTCCAAATCTACTATATATGTGATTGCATACTAACTCCTTTACGTCAAAGTAAGGTTTAAGCTGTTTAATTATTTCTTCTCTAGGCATCATTGTTATTTATCATTAGAGCCTCACCAACTAGATTGGCTGCTACGTTCATACCAAATTGTTTAGTATCATTATCTATCTCACTTACCTTCACGTTGATTTGAAGGAGCAGAAGATATATCTGCTCCAACAATTCTCTATCTGTCATATGTGCTAAATACGGATTCACGATATTGTATTACCTCTCTGTGTCACTAATATCTCAGCTGCTATTGGTGTATTTGTAATCTCTCTATAATTATAGCTAGTTGATGGGGCTGAAGTAACAAGTTGTAAAATGTATAATTTTTCACTATGATTTATACCATCAGACTTAGGAGCATTAACTTTCAATAAATCATACTAGTAACTTCCACCATCCTGTATATATTCATAACCAAACCAAGTTGTATTCATTGATGCGTTAGCAGTTACCTTTTTTACCTCACTAATAGCTCCGTAATTATAGGTATATGCATCATAGTCCGAATCTACAGTATGTACTTCAAACGTACTCTCCCACTCATACTATTTTGTTGTTGGAGTGGTTACAATTCCAAAACTAATTTCATTAGGATAAGTATCACTTCCTCTAACATGCGAATAGTACGTTGCAACAAATGCGTCACTACCTACTTGCATAATATCACAGGTAATAGATTTGTTACTTTCATTTTGTGTTACAGTAACAAATGTCTATCTATTACTTTTATTATTAAAATTAGATGACAGTGTAAATTTAAATTTACCCTCATTAGCAATGGAACTAGATACTTTAGTTACAGTTGCCCAAGAAGCATAATCTCCTATACTAAAATCTACGTATTGTCTAGAACTAACGTCTTCTACTCCGTCCACATATTTAGATTTATAGCTAGCAAAAGTAACTGAAGCGCCATCATACTCTTTCATATTTCTGATTGCAATTGATATATTGTCCTTAGCCCCATTACTAAACCCGAACTTATATTTCCATTCTACTGTTGCAGAATAAGCTGCTTGACTAACATTAACAGTAAGTGTTTTACCAGAACCACTCTGAGTTAATACTACTTCTCCACTTCTTGCAGATCCGCTATTATCAGATGCACTGATAGTCACTTTACTACTAGTAGTAGAAGTAGTTATCCAGCTAGGTTTACTAGACACACTCCAAGATTGACTACTACCATTCTTAGTAGATACTACTGGTATATTAGCAGCAGTTCCATTAGTAGAGAAGTCCCACGGGAAGTTTGCACTAGTATCTGAAGTACTACCACCTTCCCAAGTAAATACATAATTATCTGCGGGTGGTACATAACCACTTTGTGATATTGTAGCATAATCTCTTTTTCCAGATTCACTCTATACGAAATACACATTCGCAGATCTAGAAGATGTAGATGAATTAGAACTTATAGTAAATCTACCATTGCTATATGTTGCCCACGAAGGTAATGTACTACTATCTATACTATATCCTAAACTGATTTGATTACCATTTACCAACTTATATGAAGTAAAGCCTATATCTCCTGTACCACCACTAGCTCCAACATTAACTTGCCATGGACTAATTGTAAATACATACTCAATAGTAGGTTCCGCACCAGCTTGAGTAACTGTGCAAGTAGCTGACTTACCACTATAAGATGCAGTAATAGTTGCAGTTCTACTAGATGTAGATGTATTCTCTCCTAATGTTAAAGTACTAGGTGAAGCCGTACTACTAAGACTACCTAAGTCAGTAGACAATGTAGGATTACCTGTTTCTTCAGTAACATCTCCACTAGCCCAATATACGGTTCTCTTAGCACTAGCTGTAATAGTAGAAGTACCTCCACTACTAGATACACTAGTAGGATTAGCTGATACAGATATAGTCCATTCTCCATATGAACTAATAGTATCTCCACTTTGTGACAGACTAATAGTAGCTGTCTTATTAGACTCATTCTAAGTTATAGTAACTGTACCTGTTCTATTTGAAGTGCCTTCATTAGCAGAAGCGCTTACTGTAGTTCCACTTAAAGAGAACCCAGTACCAGATATAGTAGTAGACTTTAATGATACACTAGTATTACCACTCTATTCTACCCCATCCAATACCTTTCTTTTATAAGAACTAACAGTAAAAGACTTACTACCACCGCCAGCTCCAAATGACATACTAGTAGGAGATACTGTTAAATAGTAGTTCCAAGTCTCTACCTTCTTACGTATATCATCTATCTTTACACATTCATTAGCTCCATAAGTAGAAGCATTCTCAATGACTATCAATGAATTAATAGCTAAAATCTAGGTCTTAGTAGGACATTCTGTCCCACTCTTACCCAGACTAAGCTTACTTAATATCATAGAATATGTTGCTATTTCATTACTCATGCTGCTTATTCTTTAAAGTTTCTATTTCAGCTTTAAGCTTTTCAATCTCATCCTTAAGCATCTTAACTCCTTCAATAGCTAATACACCTAACATCTCATACTCTACCTTCTTAACCTTAACATACTCTTCACCATCTTTAGTGAATGATTCAAATTGTTCAGGGTTCTTTACTTCAGACTTAAGAGTATCACTTTCAGTTACTATATCTTCAAAACCTAATTCCTCTAAGTTCTATGCTATAGTACCTATTTGCTTCTAATTATTCATTATAAATGATACAGTAGGTATAGAACATATCTAGTCTAAGGTATAGTCTAAAGGTTTAATATCTGATTTTAGACGAGCATCAGATTCTTTGAAGAAACCACCTGCTGCAGATACTTTACCTGTAGCCTTAATGTTACCAACTACATGTAATTTCTCAGTAGCGGTAGTAGAACCTATAGATACTAGATTAGTATTTGCAGTTAAATTTATACCTCCTGTAGCAGTACTATTGTCTGCAGAAATATGAATACCATTATCTCGTTGAGATATAAAATATAAATCATTAGTTGTTGGAGATCCAGAGCCTATGTAACCTGCATTGTTACCATCGCTATTATTGAAGCTAATATATCTAGCAACCATATTAGCAGAAGCCTTGATGCTAGCAGAAGACGTAACATTACCTACTGATATATTATCATAAGAGTATATAGCCTATTTAGGAGTTATAGTTACTGTTCTAGTTACTCCAGAAGTAGGCATATCTTCATTGGTAATAGTTTCAACCATGTTTCTATAGTCACTGCTATTACTATAATAAGCGTGTACTACAAAAGATTGGAATTGTCGTGTTTGTTTAAACCATAGATAGACCTAACCATTATAGTTAAATACCTTTATATCACCAAATCCAGCTCCGTTATTAACCCCAGAATACTATATTATTGAGTTTCCTGTATTATAATTATAGAACTATATTACTGTATCAAACGGAGGTGTAGTATAAACTGTATAGGAATTACCGAATATTCTTACAGTAATCATTGCATCAACACTAGATGCATTTCTTAATTTTACCAAACATCCTTTATCATAGTCATATACCGTTTTTGGTGAATAACGCTAATCTAACTCGTTAGCATAATTACCTTTATGAAGTAATTTATAATGAGTACCTCCATAATAGAAAGTTGCTCCTTCATCTAAACTATCTACTATACCTAATGATATACACGGATGAGTTGATAGTTTATCATTATACAGATATGCACCTAATGAGTTAGTATATCCTACTTCTGCAGTTTCTACTTCGTTATTAACAAACTAGATAAGACCCGTAGTATTAGTACCGCGCAAAGTTAAAGGCTAGCCAGATGAAGTTTGATTTATTGATAATACTCCCGTCATAGTATCCCCAGCTTTCTTTACAAAAGCAGATGGACTAATACCACCAACTGTATCAGCATTACCAGCATTAGCTGGTTTACCAATACTTACCGTCTATGCACTACCCCCAGATGGAGTTACTGTGAAATTACCAGCAGAACCATTAGCAAATGTATAAGTAGTATTAGTATTCTATGCAGGTATACCTAATGCAGTTATATCGGCTTTAGTTACAGCAGTAACACTAGCTACATGACTAGTAGAATCAGTAGAGAATTTATATAATCCAGATGCTTTACTAGGTGCAGAACCAGCAGGATGTACATAGTTGTTATATGTAGCTCCTTTAGTTAGAGTAAGAGTATCACCACTAATAGATGCAGTAGTAACAGCATTACCAGAACCAGCTACGGTTACTTTACCAACCTTCTTAGCTAATTCTGTATTCATAGTAGACTACAGATTATTGATGTTAGTCTGTAACTAATTATCACCATCCTTTCTAGCTTGAATCTCTACATTCAAATCATTAGTAATCTCGGATGAACTGCTCTCGATAAGCTCTTCTAATCTATCTACTTCAGTAGTTACTCTATTATCCAGATTAGTAATTCTATTAGGTATATTAACGTCTAAGTTCTATTTATCAGTAGCAGTCATTACACCGGCTGCAGATTGTGTAGCAGCAGGTATAGTCTATGACTTAGTAATAGGATTCGCATATGAATTACTAGCTGCAGATAAATCAGATTGCTTATAGTTAATAGTTACACTAGTTGCATTTCTAGATGTTGCATCTATACCGGTAACTAAGTTATTAGGCAGTGAATCAAGTTTATCACCAGGGTTCTATATACTACCAAATTCATTATATAAGTCATCTAGTCTGCCTTTATCTATTGCAGACATAGCACCTGCATTAGTAGTTGTAGCTGATGGTATATCTATATTATCATCCTATAGAGGACCGTAATTTAAACCATCTTTAGCTGCATACTTATAGTTAATCTTAACTAATTCCCCAGTACTAGTAGTAGGAGTAAGATATGAAGTAAGCTTAGTAGGCATACTATTTAAAGCATCTCTATTAGCTTTACCTTTATCTCCAGAATATGCAGTACTAGGAGTTTCACCTAATGCTAAACTCTAACTAATCTCTAAGTATTGAGTACCAGTCCATCTATATGTTAAGTTAGTATCTTTAGCTACATATATTTTACCAGTTTCACCAGTCTAAGGGAATTGAGCTTTAGTAGAGTATTCTAATACATCATCTACATAGGATGGTAACTAAGCTGCTGGAACTTTACCAGTTGAGTCTAACTCAGCTAATCCACCAGGCTGACCTTTAGTACTAATGAATGCATTTAAACTATTAGTAATAGTAGTATCGCCTGCTTTCCTATCTTCAATTTCTTTTTGTAAAGCATCTTCTAATGCATCAGTAACTCCATCAAACTTATTCTCTATACGGTCTATCTCTGCTTCTCTATCTGCAATCTCCTTATCAATCTTATCATCAAGATCGTCTATTCTATTGTTTAAATTGGAGTCAGCTTCTTTTAAATCTTCAATCTATCCAGGAATAGTAGTATTAAGTTCTACATAATCTTCCTTACTCATGAGACCATCCATAGAGGCAGTAGCATTAGCTATACGTATATCCATATAGATATTGTTACCACTCTTAACAGTATTCCATGATACACAAGGAGTACTATTTTGTCTGAAAGTAATGCCATTAGTTACTAAGTCATAAGTAGATGTATTAGTACCATCTTTAAACTTAATGTTAGTTAATGCTAAATTACCTATATATACATACTAACCATTATCTGTAAGTACTTTAGTACCATCTCCAGTAGTCTTAATAACTGTAGTAGTATATTGTTCTTTACTATAGTTTAATGAACCATCTACAGTAATAGTATCAAATACTACTTGAGATATATTATCTGTACCTTCTTCTTTAATAAAATCAGGAGATTCAATGTATATAGTACCACCAACTATAGCTACTTCAGTTGCTAAGTCTAAACCATTTCTCTTAGAGTTAATAGTATAGATAAGCTTACCTTCTTCTATAGCTTGCTTTAATGCGTCATAATCTTCTTGACTTACTTTACCATCAATGATAGTAGGATCAAAGATATACATAGTCATATCTTTAAACTCTATCATTCGGATCTTACCATTTCTTTCACCATCTTGGAATGGAATCATTTCCTATCCTGTGACAGCAGTACGTTCTGAAGCTTGACTAATCTTTAAACCTTTAATTCTTGCTATCATTGTCAATCAAATTATTTTCTTTCTACTATTCTAACAGTACTACACCGTTATCTTCCCATAACCAAGGATCTGCATCCTCTGTTAACAATGCTAATACATAAGGATCATATAATCCTCTAAAGTATCCATTACCACAACCACACTTAATACAATACGGTTTGAGTTTCATAGGTATACCACTATATAATTGTGGTTTAACCTAATGTAAGTATCTCTTTAGTATTTCAGAATCTATAGGAGTAGTAACACTAGATGTGTTACTAAACTCCAATAAATCTGTCAATTCATTGTATACTATGGTTGCTACAACATCTCTATTGTTCCTAAGTATATTAGTTTTAAGTATAGAGTTTGTTTTACTGTTTATATATTCTTTTGCTTTATCCATAGTAGTTTAATTAAGCTTCACCAACACAAATCCCACCTATAAAACGCAAACCATTTTTAGTACCAGTCCATCCAGTATTCGTACCGCTAGAGTTAGTTACTGTAATCATACTTTTCATAATATCTATATGAGTATTTACACCGTCAGATACAGTTACTCCTAGTGGAGATATATACGCTTTGTTACCCTAAGAATCATAAGCGGTTACTGAAATAGCGTCTGATGCATCATCGTCTAAAGCTTTTATCTCTATTCTAGATGAATCTATGCCAGTAGGATTCTTTAATACTATGGAAGAAGTATTATTATCATAAGTAATGACGATATTATCAAGAGTGCTATTCTTTAATGAGAAGCTGCCACTATTAATAATAGCATGCTCATCGCTTGTATTTCCTATAGTTATACTATCATTTAATTTCAAGTTACCACTAGTATCTACGCTGAACCATTCAGTAAACGGAGACTGAGCCTAACCTAGATGCATACCAGTTGAATCTAGTTTAAACTAATAATCACCTGTAAGCTAGGATATATTATTTTTCTTTATATATGTACCTACAGTAGACAGCCCACTAGTATTATTAATCATACTCAATCCGCTACCGTCTAACGTAAGCTTAGTGTCTGCCGTAGTTAACTGTAACTAACTGTTCTCAGAATCAGCAGCTAAGTGTATACCTCCAGCTCCAAAGTAAGCTTCACCATTCTCAAAGTCTAGTAAGAAGTTAGGTCTAAATGAGTTAGAGGTATTCATAGGATCGCTAGTATTGATATTCTCATACTGAGAACTATCTCCACCACTAGCATTCTTACCTCTCTGTGAAAACATCAAGTTATTGTTAAATACAGCTCCACCTACTAATGAGTTAGGTGCAATAAGTAAATCAGTATAGATTGCCTCATAATTCTCTAATACAGTCCATGCACCAGATGTATCTGTAGCAGGAGATTCATTATTCTGTTGAGTACCAATCCACGTCATTACTGATTTTAAGAAATAGTAGTTACCATCACTAGTATCGTATACGTAAGGTGCTTTCTCCCCATCATTAATATAAGGGGTACTAGTACTATATATACCAGCGGGATATGCTATAGGTTGTGAACCTACTGGATCTGGAGTAATTATACCACCCATAGGATTAGGTTTAGACCATGCAGTTTCCATGTTATCGTCAATAACTCTACACTGAATAAACCATATGTAATTATACTCATCACCTTTAGTAAGCTCAGGAACATCCATAGACCAACCTGTAGGATTTCTCTTCCATTTCATAGAGTCACTCCAAGTTTCACCAGTATAAGTAGTTTCAGTACCTTTACAGTATCTAACTTCGTAACCTACTCCAGGAATACCTGAACCACCGTTATCACCAGTCATACCAGTCATATAGTATGGATCACACCATTGTTCCATTAATGTGTTATCTCCACCATTAATAAGAGCAAATGTAGCCCATAATACTTTACCACTACTTAACGCTGGTGCAGTAGAACTCCAACCTGTAGGATAACGTTCAGCTGCATTTAACTAAGGAGCAATTTCCCAACTATTGTTTCTAGCAAATCTGTATTCATAGTAGTTACCATCCATGCCTTGAACCTTACCTACATTTACCCATTCACTACCATTCCATACCCACAAGAAACCATCGATAACCCATCCATCTCCTATCTAATTACCTTCCGTTGGAAGATCATCTGTAGAATCTAAAGTACCTTTAATAACAACTCCTTGACCTGATACTCTAATTACAGCACCCCATTCTATTACTGTGCCTGTTTCACCTTGAACTGTAGCTATACACTTCCACCATATACCAGTAGACATATCAGGAGTAAGTACCCAACCATCACCAGGATTATATGGGTCATTACTAGTAGGCTTCTCAGGTTGAGTCTAGCTCTATTTAAATGCTTCTACTTGATAATTGAAGTTATTACCATCAAGACCAGGTACACCTGTAATTAAATAAGGACCCTACCAACCTCTTTCATCCTCAGGTAAGGATTCATCAATTACTAACTTATTATCAAAAGTAACAAGAGCTTGAATGCCCCATATAGCTTCTTTACCAGTAGCAGTAGGCATACCTACACTCCAGATACTACCAGGATTAATATTCAATCTATCTGGATCTCTAGGTTTAACGTCGCTACCAGATGTCTTAGTATACATTACTCTAAGGTGTTGACCATCTTGACCATTGTCTCCATATTTAGCCCATAATGATGGAGAACTAAAGTTGCCCCATTTATGTGTATCACCTTTATACTTTCTCTGGCTAACCCATTCGTATTGGAATTCTTTACTTACTCCAGTAGGATTATCTGTCCAAGGTTGTTCACCAGGAGCTGATTGAGGTATATACTCATCTTGATCTGGGTTGTTATCTGTAATCTCTTTAGGAGAAGCAGGTAATTTAGTAATCTGATATATATACTCTACGCCATCACCATCTTTACCATTTACTCCCCATTTAGACCAAATAGTAGGATCACTCCACTCACTCCAACTACCATCAGTTTGTAAGTTATGTGAACAAACCCATTCACATTGATACGATTCACTGATGCCTGTAGGATGATCAGTCCAACCTTGTCTAATAGCTTCAGTCTAACTGTTACCTGTAGGTTTAGTAGGTGTAACCAAACTAGTTATAGTAAGTTTATATACAAACTCAATATTACTACCATCTGCACCATCATGACCATCTGCTCCTGTAAGTCTTACAGGAGTACTCCAAGGCACTACTATTGTACCTTTACTAGAGAATGTAGCGGTAGACATCCATACATAGCCATTAGGATTACTATCACTACCAGACCATCCTTCAGGATATGTAATAGTATTAGTATCGTAATCCCAGCTACCTCCTACAGGAGTATCAGGTCTTTGTATAGTTTTAGTAGATTTGTATGCTATTACTACTCTAGTAGTATCTCCGTCTATACCTGGTACACCATCAATCCCATCCTTACCGTCCTTACCATCTTTACCATCTTTACCGTCCTTACCTGCATCTCCTGTTCTACCTGCAGGTATACCAAATGAGAATAGGAATTGGTCTTTATCCAAAGATACAGATGCAGTAGGTGTACTTGATTCATATACATCCTTAATTGCAGCTTTAAACTTAGAACTACCTATAACTATATCAGCTACAGATTCAAGCGGTAATTTATAGTTATTGTCTTTTTCTGCAGTAACAATGTATTCACTACCTGTAGCTTCAAGCTTCTCTTCTAAGTCCAATATCTTTACACCATCACATTTTTGTATCATATCTATTTATTTTATAATTTACAATAACCATTACTGCAATTTCCTGTACTGCAAGTATTGTTAGAACAAGAGTAACAAATACCACTAAATAAAGTAGCAGAGTTACGCTCTTTCTCTAAATGAAGACACTTATCGTTTTCTGTATTGAAACAATCACCTTTCTGAGTAAGAATAGCATTGTTACAGCAAGTACTAGCTGCACATTTTGGTTTAATAGATATCTCAAGTAATCTACAGATATCTACATATAATTGTAAAGCATCACGATAGTAATCGGATGCTAAAGCATACTCAAGCAACTATCTCTTAAAGACTACTAACATTATGTTCTGCATAGTCTGATCATCTAAACAAGTTGAGCAATGAGTATGTAATTTCCTAATCTCTGCCATATATACAATTGAAGGATTGTAGTATATGCCATGAAAATGTATTTCTTCCTATTCCGTAAAACATCTCAAAGTAACGTATTTCATATTCCAATCTAATTCCAGAATATCGTCATTAGTTACAGTTACATTATTTTCGGAATCTACTGTAATATTCTCAGAAAAGCTAATGTTATGTATAGGACTGTCTTCAAGTATGTTCTTTAAATTCCATACTTCATCTATATAAACTTCCTTACTATAGTTACTAAGATCTACTTCAGTCTCAATCTTAAAGGTCAGTTTATCACCATCTATTTGTATATTTGTTAATTTGTCCATATATCAACAATAAAAAAAGTGGAGAGTGGAATATTCCACAACTCCACTTCTGTAGTTTGTAAAAGGAATCTTATCCCAAATTCAATCTCTCTAACGTGGATTAGGCAATTGTCTTACCAGCAATAAATGACTGAATACCTTTATCTACAATAGAATCAACTAAACTAGGACAATAAACTTCCGTAGTCAACGGAGTAGTCTTGATGTACTGATTATCATTGCTTAAGTACAGGTTATCGTTTTCAATGATAGCATAATCATATTCTGCATCTTCTACTACTTTACGAGCCTGTTCAACAATAGGATATGCACCAGTAAATACGTGACCTTTATAACCCATGTTACGTACTTCTGCATCACGTACTTGCTTCCAATAACCCTTGCCCGGATTACCAGCAGTCTTAACAATCGTAGCACCTACAACTGCCTTAGGCTGATTAGCAAGCAATGCACCAGGAATAGTCTCATACAGAGAAGCTTCCATAGATACAACGCTATATTCATTTAAAGAATAAACGCCTTCATTATCATCTTTCGGCATAGCAGTCAAAGTCAGAACTGCAGCAGAAGCAGAAGCCTGTACTCTACGATTCTTATGAGCATTGATCTTCTTCAAGAAAGCAGCAACCAAATCTCCAGCATCTGTAGTGTCAGCATATACTTCATAGGTATGAGTAAACTGGAAGTTGTTTACTTCAAAATCCTTATAAACAATACGCAAAACGTAACGATTACCAGCAATAATAGTAGCGTTAGTTAAAGTGATTACAATCTTTTCTTCAACAGGAGCTACGTATTCGCCAATTACTGCAGACGGTTTAGAAGCTTTCTGAATTTCAGTAGAGAAATCAATATTAGCTTTCTGTGCTACTGTACCATCAGGCATAGTAACATTCATCTTTTCACCTGCTACACCTACATACAGAGAGTTAGCATTTACTGCATCAGCAGCAGTCTTAATAAGAGCCTTATTCTCATCGAACAAAGCAACATCACCAACAGCCAAAGCATCTACTGTAGTGTAAGAAGCCGGAGCTTGTTTTCCAATCAGAACTGAGTGTACTGAAGTTATCATATTAAATGTTTGTTTTTAAATTAGACATTAGCGCTTAGTCTATTCGCTTACTTTCTACTTTCATTATTTCAGATTTCCACGGCCGTAAGCGCCTTAATTATTCGTCCTAAGATTTCTTAGAACTTGCATTAGGTATAGTTTGTACTATCATTTGAACTGCTAGATCAACTATATCCTAGTGTGTATTTTCTGGAAGATCTGTATATTCTTTAGTAAGATCACTTACATTACCCAGATCTTTTGCTTTTCTTAAGTAGGTAAGTTCATAAGAACTTATATCATAATTACCATCAGTATATAATACAATTTTATTGTCAGTATATACTCTAATAGGTTTTGCTTGATTATAACGTAATCTATGATCTGATAGGCTATTACTTAGTTTAGAGCTTACTGTCTCTATTGTAGCCTCTATTACATCAGATTCACGAGTAATTAAGTTATTGCATTTATTATCCTTTATACTTATATATACATTTTCACCAAGTGCAAACATATAATCTTCAGGATAATCAGCTTCCCATTTATTACCTAATTTACTAAAACTATAAGTAGTATAGTTTTTAGTATTCACTAAAGTACGTATGTTATCAGTAATCTCTTGATTTCTCTAGAACACTCTAAAGTTCTATTTAACATATTCGTCTTTAGCTTTATTTATAAAATGAAACAAAGTATCTGAAGGAAACTTGATGGTTTCATTGTAATTAGGTATGATATTGTTCAGCTGCCTCTCTACATTTATTTGAAAATCTCTCTCACACATAATTATTCAGATACTTGGTTTAACTAAAACTTAGAAGATTGTCTTTGAGATTCTATATTCTCTAAAGCAATTACTACTGCTCTATTAATAATCTCATACATTACATCTTCAGGGAAGTCTAACTCTTGTTCAGGTTTAGTATAATCAAACTTAGTTGGTTTCTTAACATAAGTAAGATCTACTCTATAGAATTCTATATTATTTTCTACTCTTGGAGCATACATAGGATTCTGCATTAAAACAGGATCTACGTATACTAAGAGTTTATCATTTTCTAAAGTAGCTACTGGATTCTCTACCCAAGGTACATTATTATAAGTCTACTTAAAAGGTTTTACTAACTCATGACTAGTAAGTACACAATTGGTCTAGAACTATCCATACTTAAGTAATACACTAAGTATAGTCATTCTATTATCTTCATCATGAACATCTTCTAATGCATACTCATTGTAGTCTGTATGTACAGCATGAAGGTTAACATCTGTAGCTATTAACTTCTCTATTTCAGATAAGTTAGATACAGAACCTTCTAAACCTACTCTTAATGCATTGTTACCAGTAATCTTATTACTTAAGATTTCTAACTATGCTTGATTAAGAAATAAGTCTACTTCCTCGTCTAAAAATGCGGGGCATCCACCATAAGCAATACCTTCTGCATTCTTATCCAGAACTACCTTGAAAATTATATGAGAATCTTTATTAGTCATTACTTAGATTTAATTTGTTTATAACATTCATATAACATCCATATACAATTCGCTTTTCTGGTACCTTTTAATTTGGTAAACTTCTAATTGAGGTTAAACTAAAGATTACCATACTATCCAGTCAATTCGTGTATTCTAATATTAGCCGTCTTGTAGTCATAGTAATAGTTAATCACTTTCATCTATTTATCCAGTTGTACTATTAACGGCTCTGGTAATTGCATAGAATTATAGTCTTCTAGATACATCCATATGTAACCTCCAGTTATTATAGACTTTCTGTTTCCTCTTAAATTGTATATTTGGCTTCCAAAACTATTGCAAATATCTTTCTTGTATTCCCAAATTTTAATAATTTCATAGCTATAGGTTAGCTATGCTATTTTCTTTGCATTCCTTTGATGTGATTTAACTCTAGAATCGTGTTGTCTTTTTCTATATTCTTCATCTTTCCACTTAGCTTTATTAGCTTCAGATATTTTAATCTTAGTAGAGCTTTTAATTTCTCTAGCAATACTACATCCATCTCCTCCATTAGTACAGTTGTAACCTCTATCAGGATTTGTAGAATTGTAATGTCGAATCCAGAACACTTCACGATCGTTTAAACGATTTGGATCACAAGCTTCAATTATTTCAATTTGAAAATTGTTATAACCATATTTCTATAGAGCGAATTGTAAATGATGCTTTTTAGATTTAGTAAATTTATTGGCATGAGATAGATGAGAAATAATACGTTTACGTAATGAACCTTTTGTTTGTCCTATATAAATCTTTCCATTCTATAAGTTAGTTAACTTATATATAACACTAACGGCATCTACCCCACAACCAGTATTTATAAATTCAGTGATTGTCATTTACTTTTGATCTCCTAAAGTATGGCTAATTTTAAATCTTGATTCTTTTTATCTTGCAAATAAGCAATAACATCATCAATACCATTACCAATCAAATCTGTACCAAAGAAATATTGAGTACGATTCTTTCTAATAATGTTTTTAGCAATAGCCTCTTCAATAACAAAGTTAATTTCTTTATTTGGGTTTTCTACCCATTTCAGCATAAACTTCTCAGGAGAAGTCTCAACTTGTTCCGTAAGTTTAGCTTCAACTAATTCATTTGACATTGTATCTGATTTCATACCATACAGACGTAAGCACTTACGCATATCTTCAATAGACATTTTATCGAGCTCACGATAAGCTTCACGTTTAACTTTGTTAACACGATTAGCCTGTTCAGCCTCTGCATCTTTATTAATCAGTACATAATCTTTAGAAGGATTCATATTAGACAAGCCATCTGCTACTCTTTTATGACCTTTAAGAAACAGGTATTGCAATTCATCTAAAGGTTTCTCAGTATCAAGAATCAAATCTCTCTTACCGATCTTAACTGCAAAGGTAGTCCAAAAGTCACTATTAGGAGCTAATTCACCTTCTTCTTTATTTAAGGCTTTTTCCAATCTACGAGCATCTTCTGAGCTCAAGCCAGTGTAGATATTACCAGATCTAGTCCAGTACGGACCCACATAATCAAAAGTAGTAGGCCATTTAGTAAGTCCTGTCCAAGGATTTACTTTCATTATTCTAACGATTACTTCCATAATACTTTATTTATTGTATTAGATGTTTCCTGTTATTCTTTATATTTCCAGATATATCTTGCATTGTTCCAAGCTCTAGAGTTATTAGGATCTACTGGGTTTTGAAGCTGTCTTTGAATACCTCTTCGGTCACACCCTGTAGATCTAGAAGCTTCTATTATAGAAGGGAACTCAGCTATCAAATTATCCTCTTTATCATATTGACATATTGATTTAGCTATTTTAGCTCCGTTTTCACGAAAAGTATTTAATTGCTTTTCGCTTAGTTTTCTATTTGCCCTACTTTTAGCATCGGCTTTTCTACAAGCTTCACTAATAGTAGGTTTCCAATTAGGATCTTTAGCATATAAACTAGCAGGAACTGTATCAGGTACATCAGGATATTCAGATTTATAAACCCAAATGTACGGATTTCTCTTTGACCCTACTATATTTTGATGTTTAAGCGCGGTAATGATAGTAGTGGGACTCATGCCAAGTTCTTTAGCTGCTATGTTTATTCCTTCAAATTCCCTAACGAAGTTTCCTTCTTTGGTATACTGAAGTATAGGTTTACGTCTATTGTCTCCTATCTTTCCAGATTCCCAGTAAGCCACTCTACCTTCTGTCCTTACTTTACCAGCTTCTGATAGTTTCTCTCTAGTCTCTTCTGAGACTTCTCTACCAAGAGCTTTTTGACGAATCTTATCTCTGGTTTCCATAGTAACATATCTACCGATAGTACCATCTCCACCTTCAGTCATGTTATATCCAAATTCGTCTTGTAAGGATTGATATTCAGAAATATAATATTTTTCTTTTTCTTCAAGTTCTTCCCAACTGTTACAAAAATCTATTAATTCGATTGAGAAGTTTTCTTTACCGTATTTGCGTAAAGCATTGTGTAATTTGAAAGGACATCCGTGCTCGGCATTATAAAGATGTTCTTTCCACCGAGCACTTAATCCTTTACTTGTTATGCCAATGTAAACTTTGTTATTAATTTTATTAGTTATCTTATATACATCATATGATCTCATCATTGCTATTAGATTTTTTTGTTATATTTATATAACGTTTATCTAACCACAAAGTTGTTGATAACTGTAATTAATTAACAAATTTTAACACTTAGCTATTATTCTAATATCAATTCCCCACATGCCCGTGGATCTCTCAACATTATTCCCATTTCTCCAAGGAAGAATACGGTATAACCATCCTTACCATTAGATCTCAAGGTATCCTTAGACTTAGCATAACCAGACGGAGCAACAGCACCACCAGTATACCAAGTAACGAATTCACGATCCTTACGAACTACCTTAACGATGTTAGCTTCACCATCACGACGACCAAGATCCAAGAAAGTCATACGATATGATTCTTTCGGCTTCAAGGTTACAGGATGCAACTCACGATTATAAGTAGTATCATCGTACAGCGGGAAATACTTCAAGGTCAACTCAATACCATTGGTCATCTTGTAAGTCTTGAACTGACCACCAAAAGTAAGGTTATCACCAGAACCAGTTACAAATACTGTATCCATCAGGTTCATAGTAGCTACCTTCTCTTTCAAGATACGGTCAAATTCACGCATACCCATTTCACCAGTCAGAGCAACAAACTTACGTTCGTTAGTACCCAGACAGTTATAAGACAGGTCAAACAAGAAGTCTTCCAACATTTCGCCAGTCAGACGAGTATAGTAACGTCTATTAGACGGAGCAATCTGTTCCAACAGACCAGCACCGATAAATACCGGACGACCGTTAGTACCCTTCAAGTTACAAGAACCATCCTTGTTAACATTGGTTTTCATGTAAACGAGCATACGTTCACATCTCTTATACCATTCACGCAGAGCTTTCCATTCCTGGTAGTCAGCCCACAGATAAGAAGTCTTGCCAGTAGCAGGATCCTTTAAAGCGATAGCCATTACTGTAGAGTAAGCAGAACCAGTAATATCATAGTTGATACGAATAGTAGTAAGATAGTTACGCATCTTGAAGTGAGTATTGTAGTTCAAGATATCACCCTCTTCACTGTATTCTTCGTATGCAGAAGCAAGACGAGATACTTGTTTTCCAGCTTCAAGATATTCAGAAGGAATATAAGAAGTAGGCTGACCATCTGCTACAAAGCAGGTATATACCCACAGATTACCGTCTTGATAAGGAGCACCTGATACACGTACTTGGAATTCACGATTATCAAACTCTAAAATTGCGCCTGGGCCAACAGGTTTTATTCAATATAGCTTGTTAGACTATACCCGTAACATTCGAGTTTGTAAATGTTACTGCTTATATTTTCATATAAGATTAGACTATATCTTCTTCCTATAAGGAAGTTCCGCATTTCGACTCACTTGAGTCTACGAGATTATTCTCTAGTCGTTGAACCTTCAAGTATTCAGAATCTATTCTAAGTCCTTTAAATAAGCCTTGTTTAACATATTTACCAGTATTAGCGTAACTTGTTATTAAAGCTTTAAAATTTTTCTTAGAACATCCAAATTGTTTTGCTACATTTGTTATACCTATAATTGAGAATGTTTTACCATTATACACATTTGTAAAAGTATACACTTTAAAATTCTCAGGTCTAATATATTTACCAGCATCGTAAGAATAATGTGCATTTTCGTAATTATCACACCATTCAAGGTTGCTAAATATATCGTTAGATCTGTTGTAGTCTTTATGATTTACCTGTGGTTTATTTTTAGGATTCTCTATAAAGGCTTCAGCTACTAACCTAGCTACTCTATATTCGTATCCTTTACCATCTTTAAACAAACACACTCTTTTATATCCATCTAATGACAAACGAGGTTTTAAACACTTGCCTCTTCTTAATGAGTAAACATCACCTTCATTAGATATTTCATAAAGATCTTCCCAATTTTTTATAGGCTTCCAAATTACTTGCTTGGTTGCTGATTGTCCATTTTTGTTTTTCATACTCTATATATTTAAGTTTAACTCTTCGGTCTAAATATCTTTAGGAGTTTCCAGCAATTAACGGAATTTATTTTTCAATACATTTCTGTAAAGCTTGGCTTAACCCAAGGTCAACCAATTATCTTCTAACCACAACATAATAGGAGTGTTACCCAAACCTGCAGTAGAAGTAGCAGTAATAGCTGCGCCATTCCATTTAGCGTCTCTAATTGTTACGGCTCTGTCATTATCAACCATTACAGACCATTCAAAAGAAGGCTGATCAATTGTCATTACATTGCCAAGACCACCTGTCAACATATCCAAAGAAGTGCTATAACCACTATCTTTTGTACCAAATACGTAAGACAAGATAGTAGACACCTGATACGGATTCTGCTGAGAAGCTACTGAAATCTTAGCAGTATCAATCAAGTCGGAGAACCACTTTCCTTTGTATAATTGAAGGTTATTAAGAATATTGTTATCCATAAAAATACTAGTAATTTAATTTTTTAATTATTTAATTTTATTATGCGACACGTAGTTGTCGTGCGAAAGCATCCCAGATAGATGAGTTGCTATCGTTATTTATCACTTGCCTTTTAGATTTCTTAGATACTCCACTATTTCTAGATAGTGTATTCTTGAAATTATCAATAGCATCTTTTTTACCTTTCTTCTTAGCTATATCAATTAAGGTATCACCTTTCATTGTAAAGTAAGCAGAAGTGATTAAATTCTTAAGGCTTTTAGCATAATCTTTCTAGTATCTAGTAATGCCATCTGCATCCGGTTTGAATATGTATTCCAACAGGGCTTTCTTATCCTTCTCAGGAATATCAATTCCATAGATACTATCCATGCCTTTTATTTCTGTGACAACGTTATTAAAGAAGTCACGTTGTTGCTTTTCAGCCTCTCTGGCCTATTTTTCCTGGTTGGCTAATAGCTCTTCTTTACGTGCAACTTTAATGTCTCTAAGAGCCTCTAAAGCATCTGTAGCCTCATCCTCCAGTAAGCCAGCTTCTTCATATTTGTTAAGTTTCTTTTCAATTTGTTTTGAAGTAAAGCCTTTCTCTTTTAGAAATTCTTTAATAACTAGTTTTTGATTTACTTCATCATCTTCTATCTCGATATTGTCAATATCAAGATCAGCATCAATACTAAAATAATCTTTAAGCTTACCTCCATTATGAACAAATTTATCAAGCTTTTCTACTTCCTCACTAGCATACTGAGGGGTAGAATTTTCTTCTATTACTTCCTTAAAGTAATCAATCAGATCTTCAGCAGTTCTGGGCTTTTCATCATCTTCTACGTCATCCCATCCTAATTGTGATGCTAATGAATCAAAGAATCCTACTATTATTTCTTCATCGCTTGTATCATTTCCACCATCGGTATTATCACTATTAGATTCTTGTTCCCCACTCTTATCCTCATCTTCATTAGTTTCTGTATCTTCAGATTTGGATTTCTTTTGAGTTTTAGTAGTTTTTTTAGATTTAGATGTAACATCTTCATCTTCCTCTTCAGGATCTTCGTCTTCAAGCTCATCATCTTCTACTTTGTTAGTTTTCTTAGGTTTAGGATTACGTAATGCCTCTAACTCTTCATCAGTTAGTTCTTCTGCTGCTGCATCAACTACGTCAGTATCGTTATCTTCTGTTTTAGTCTTAGTACCTACATGAGGGTTCAAGGTATCTAATATAGCCTCAAAACCATTCAATGTGTTCTTTGCTTCCATAATTATATATAATTAGATTTATTTTTTAATAGTTTTTAGTAGCTCCTAACTCGTAACATCTTTTTATTAAAAATTCAATCACTTCATGGGCTTCTTCTTGTGTAAAATATTTTTTATCTTCAAACAATTTAATAGAGTTTATCTAGTCTTCTGATAAAATATCTTCTATATTATAAGAATCCTATGGTGGAGGCATTATAACATCTGGTAAATAATAATACGAATGTTCATCTATATACTTATCTAAAGTATTGACTCCCGTTACATAAGTATGTAATTTATTATTAATTTCTGCTCTCATTGTTTGTAAAATATTTATTTGCTCCTATAGCTCCAACTCCAAGAAGAGGAACTGTATTAAACCATTTAGTATACGACTTTAAAGATTTAAATTGATCACTAGCCTTCTTAACAGAATCCATACCTTTTGGTAATTTATCTAATGCTGTCTTTATTAAAGAAGGAGTAACAACCTAATCTCTAGTATCTATCATTTTATTAGCGTACATAAATTCTCTTAATTGATTCATATATGCTTTCTATTCTGTAGGACTAGAAAAATACTTACTAACAGAATCAGAATATGGTTTAATAGCTGATCTCATCCACTTGTACATGTTACTAGAGCCTACTGCATCTGGAGATTGATTTTTTAAAAAGTCACTAAAGTGATTAATTTCGTGTGTAGTACTGCCGTAAGGAACTCCTCTATCTATATTGAACATATAGTCATATTCTCCCATTTTAGGAAAATCTCCTCCCTCCTTATGTCTAGTAGTAGCAGATCCTTGCGTTTGCATTTTACCTCTAGCTTCTCCTAAAGATAGACTCCCTTTAGCTTTTGGTAATAATTCTGGCGATTCGTTATATGTATTGATTATATCTGCATATACAGAAGTATAGTCATCTCCATATTTATTCTTTACTTGCTGCGCTCTTCTCATATAAGAAGGATCATCCGTTAATCTCTCCGCTATATTATATGTCTCGTTATTTAAACGGGTAGCCATTCTTGCTTCTTTATTTTGCGCTCTAAGTATTCTATCTATCTAATCTGTTCCAGTTCTACGTACTGTAGGTGTAGCTCTTTTTATCGCATTAGGAACGAATGGTATTACAGTAAGAGCAGCTAATCCAGCACCTAACCAATCTCTATTCTTTACTGCATCATAAGTGTCTTTAGCAGATATAGCATCACCAATAGGAGTCATGTTAGCAGCATCTTCAAGACTGAATACAGGTTTTAAACCTTCTTCTAAAGGTCTACCACTACTACTTCTACCTGTAGCTTGATAGAATCTTTCCTTCTCAGGATCACCTATCTCTCCTCCATCTGCAAATGCTTCTACCTTCCAATCCCAATAGCCTTTACCGGGATTATTCTCCCGGTAAGACTTTAGGTTTTGCATTCTCTATTTAAATGCTTGTTTATCCATAATCTTTCAATTATTTCTTTCCGCCTTTTCCGCCTTTGGATTTCTTTCCGCCCTTGCAAGCCATAATTAATTCCTCCTATTATTTAATTGTTTTAAGATATTGTCTCCAATTTTTCTTATTAGCCTTATAAGTCTTCTTTCTATCCTTAATATTATATTTGTCAAGATCTTCAGGCTTACGTGTTTTCAGATAATCAAAGTTATCATCGTTGGCATAAGCTTCCATCTCATAAGGAATAGTATAGTAAGCACTAGATGCAGGGTAGATAATTGGATTACCTTTAATCCATGACCATGCATAAGACCAATAATAACTCATCCATCTCTCTCTATCTTTAGCTTGATAGAGATGAATATTTTCGTGATTCCAAGTAGTAGGTTTAATCTGAGATTCAGGTTTTCTACTTAGCAAGTAACCACACCAGCTCATTGCAGAATAACCACTAAATGGATAGTGATCCATATGCTTATACTCTACTTTGTCTGCTTTTACTTTAGTGAATAACTATTTAATCATCCACCACGTTTCTTTAAACCAATTCATAATTATTTCTCTCCTGTTACTTTATTCTTGATTGCAGTTTTAGCTTTAAGTTTCTCTCTTTCAAGTGCTGCTTTGTCTTTAGCTGCCTGCAACTTCATTTCATGATCCATTCTTTCTCTTTCAAGCTGATTCTTCTTATCTTCTATCTCTTTTTTCATTTTCTGCTCTCTAATCTTAGCATTAAATTCAAATTGTTTAGAAGCTTCATCAGATGCTTGCTTACGTTCAGCTAAAGCTTGTTGAGCTATTTCCATAGTATCAGGTATGTTATTCTGATTCTAATCCTGATTCTCTAATCCTCTATAAGCATTAAGTTGAGCTACAGTAATCTTAGTAGCATTATCTTGATCTATCTTATATTTCTCAAGATCCATTTCTGCTTCTTTAATCATAAGCTCCTCTTCCTTAATCTCATTTTGCATTTGAATAGCTTGCTGTTCGCGTTCTGCTTGAGCCTACTCCATAGCCTGTTGCTGTTCCATACGTTTCTGCTCAATCTCCTCTAATCTAGACTTAATCATACTAATATTATCCATAGTAATGATTTCGGCTATATCGAGTAAGCTAGCTCCATTCTGCATAGCAGGTTGCATAAGTTGTTTAAGAGCTTCTACTTGTTGTTGATTCTTAGTAGTATCATCAATGAATATATCCATGTCTTCATAGAAGAACTCATCAGAAAGAGTTATAAATGCTCTAGTAGCATCATCAAGGATATAATGTAAGCATCTTTTATTATCTTTCCATGCTACTTTAGAAGTATCTAATAACATAGTAAGAGCTTCTTTCTTTACTTGATTATGAACCCAGAACCAAGGTTCAGTAATATGAGCTGACTATACTATAGATCTCTCTACATTACCTACTAATTCATTAGATGCAACAGAACCTTCACGCTATTTACTTACTCCTGATATTTCTGATACCATAGCTTCAATCTTATCCATAAGATTAATATACTAATCAATAGTATTAGCCATAGTAAGATCTAACGAAGTGAATTGATTAAACTGAGATGGCTTACCGCCTTCTCTACCAGGTATATCCCATCCTTCTTCGTATGGATTAATAAATGCTACGCCAAGAGCACCTAAGTAATGCATCCACTTATTCACATCTATACCCATAGATTTAGGTATCTAAGTAACATCAATAACAGGCACTTTACCTTTATCTCTAGCCATAGCAAGTTCTAGTCTATACCATAGTACGATATACATATATTGTAATGGCTTCATCATACTTACCAAAGATCTAGGAGCACTATTAGTATTATTGTATACAACTCCTGTATAAGGTAATTTTTGAGAATTAAGATTATCAGCAGATATGTGTTGGTATTCTAGTGGCTATATACCTATATATAAGTCTTCTCCAACTCTATAACCTTCCCATACCTCTATAATCCAAGTCCATTCAACGTTCAACTCCATACCAGTAACCTTGTAGGACTCGTCTACTTGTAACTCATCAATTTCTCCAGTATTAGGATCTTGATAAGTAACGAAACCTATTTTCTTAAATGACTTCCAACAGCAATGCCAAACATTAATGTTATCAGATCCTTCAAATGGATTTGAAGTTAACCCATTAATAGTTCTTGTCTTTAAGTGAGGGTAATCCATAGATGTCTTACGTACTTCAGGATTAATGCCTCCCCTGCTTACATCATCTACCATTTCAAGCAATTCATTTAATTGCTTTTCTGTCATCTTATCATAGAACCTATCATAAATTTCTGTAGCTGACATAATCATCTTACGGCAGCACCAATCAGAGTCATGAATGAATTCTAAGTCTGCGCTCTAGTCATAACTAAAGTAAAGAGGATTAACTCGCTCTAAATAAGGATTACCATTTATAATACCAACATAGTATATTTCTTCTCCAGCTATCAACGCATCCTTCCAACCTTTATAAAACTCATGAACTACATTAAGTTTATTCTTAAGATAGTTGAGACTATGGTATGCTGTTACTTCTGCTATGTCCTTATAATCCTTACTTAGATATTTCTATATCTTTTCTGGAGGTAATATTTCACCATTTTGTAATGCTTGTTGATATCTCTAAGCCTCTTCAGGGCCTAACTGACTCATAATGGTAGCCATTACATAATCTTCTAGCATCTGTTTAGCCGTATCTTGTACTTCACTAGTAGCTATATCACTAGTACGTACTACTCTAAAATTAAATGGTCTTTTTGTTTCTTCACCTAATAATAAGTCTATTTTAGGCTTAATTATATTATAATCCTATGCTGTAGCAGGGAATCCATCCTTCTATTTAAAAGGATTTGTAACGTACAGAAGATCTTTCTCATTATAGATACTATTGTATAAATCATAGTAAGTCTACATTTCCTCATATCTAGTACGCCCATTTCTACCACCTCCACTATTAAAGCCTGACTTACCTATTATATAGTCAACACAGGCCTCTTTCCAATCTTTAGTCTTTTTAGACATAGGAAGTTTTTGCACAGGAAATGAACCAATATTTCTACTTATCATATTCTGTTAATTAAATGTATATACATCATCATCGACTTGACTGAAGCTATCGTCATAACTCCAGTTACCATAAGTAAAGAGAGGACCGTCGAATAATAATCTCTCTCTATTAGTTTTTTTCTTCTCTTTTACAACTACATTATATAGTTGTTCACGATAAATCATTACCTGCATCAACGCCATCACACGGTCAAAGTTACCTATATCATTATAACCTATAAGCTCTTCTAATAGCGGTTCTGATAATATATCGTGTAGGTTTTTATGTCCTGGAGATTTCTCATCATTTAACCAATCTTTAATGAGTCCTTCGCCCCATTGTTTAATTTGTTTATTCATGTGGCAACCTTTCTTTCGTTGCACTTTAGAATTGCTGATGATATCAGATATGATATCTGGCTAATCAGCCAAAAGATAGTCACAATGCTTAGCAGTAAAGTATGGAAACAAACCTTTACGCTCATTTTCATACATAATTCTGCCATTGTAATAAACTGCGAGTTTACGTAAATTTTCATAATATTCCTCTGCTGTAGCAGGCCTTCCTGTATACTCAGCTACTATTATATCATAGTAGTTTTCAAAATTCTAAAATCTCTTATATACAAAAGTAGAACCTAATGAATTAGTACCAGATTGATCATGATCATAAGGGTCTACCCCAAGTATATATAAACCAATAGGAGCATCCTTTACAGGATGTTCCCATATAACTATAGAACCAGTAGGATCATCCTCTTTGGATAGAGGATAATGAGTAATATCACCTTGTTTTTTTATTACCCATTTAAGACTACCATCTGATTCCCATACTAAATCACCTATCTATTTATGATTTGATAATTTCTTATTTGTACGTATTTTAGCTAGTTGTTCTTGTAACTCTTTCTTCGGGAATATATTACCATTAAATTCTAGACATGCTTCAGCTGGAGTAATACAACGTTCTGCTACATAACGGTCTACTGCTACAGAACTAGTGGCATTCTCTATTACGTCTTTACGCTATTGTAATACATATTCTAAAGCTTTATGTCTTATAGTATTACCATCATTATCCATATACATACGATTTCCCTATTCATCTCGTATGTCCATGTTTGTATACTGAGGTATGAAGAAACCACATTTAGTATCTCCTACATTCTCATCCCATATGTTATCAAGCTCTAAACAATTATAACCTTTAGGCTTATAAAACATATCTTTAAGAGTAAAGAAATTAGAATCTTCATCACCGCCAGTACCAAATGCTATCATAGTAGCAAATGCTCTACCGTCATTCTCTACAGAGGGTCTAGCAATTTGCCATGCTGCACCTAATTCTTTAAATGAACCAGCTTCTTCAAATAGAATAAGGTTAGCTTTTTTACCACGTACTACATCAGGATTGTCTTTCAAAGTAACCCCAATAATTTCAGATTTATAACCTACTTCTATTTGATTACCGTATTCATCCTTCATACTTACTGCAGCACGTTTACGTAACTAAGTATTTACAGCTCTTTTCTTACCCCATGCAGTATGTTCATCTATAAAGTCTAAGTAGTCCCAAGCTTTAGTAAGGATACCATCATCTGTTAAATATTGCTTATTTGAAGCATATACATATGATTTAGAGTTAGGTATAAGATAGTAATTACGACATAACATAGCTGCTCCTTTATAACTATTATGTGTTGGAATAAAATCTTTAGTTATATACAGATGATTTTCATTATCTATGCATAAACATCTCTATTGTTCATACTATCCTGTAGCTCTAATAGCTTTTATACCTATTCCATTATAATTGTACTTTCTATTCTTACGTATTTTTTCTAATTTTCTAGGTAATTTGAATATGTCTTCTTCTGTAGTAATACAAAGTTCCCAATGCGGTAATGTATCAGATTTGTATCCATTGTTGAATTCAACTCCTATTTTTCCTTCTATCTTTTTTGATTTGTGAACTCGTATGCCTAAACTTCTAAGTACAAATACAAGGTCATCTATTAGTTTTTCAGAAGTAGAAACAAAGGTAGCAGCTCCGTTAGTAATACTTCCATCCGTATCCATTAAACCTCTTACTAATTCTAATCTATTCTCTACAGAAGAAAATTTATAATTTTCAGGTATAAATTTATCGTAAGACTTAACTTTTACTCCTAAGTCTTTTAATTGTCTATTTAATTCATTATAACCTTTCTTGTTAGAAAGAATAGCATATTTAAACTCTGCCCATTGATCTTTCTTTATTGTATAATCTGGTAATCTTCTAGATAGTTCTTCTACTATAAACTAGTCATTTGTAGTAAATTGAACTTGCGTTCCACATATGTAACCGTCTCCTAGTAATACCCCTAATACATAAGGATCTACTGTTACTGAGCGTTCTTCAAAATGTAAAGGGTTTAATTTTGGTACTTTATATGGGTAATGTTCTTTACCTATACTTCCTTGAGTAAGCTTACGTTTGGCGTATTCTTTTGTAGGCATAATATAGAACTTCTTTCCATTTCTGCATGTAGCCCATAAATGATTAGCCCCACAACGTACTACTCTGCCATCCTAAAATTCTACCTCATATACTTCCTGTACTCCTTGTTCTACTATATCTCCAATACGTACAGGTTGCCCATTAGGGTTCATAACGTAGTCTCCTACTTTAAGAGAACCCATCGTAACAAATCCTGTCGGAGTTAATACTTCCTCAGAATAAGGTTGCTCGTAACCTTTACGTCTAGACTTAAGTACACATAAATGTTTACCCTATTTATGAGCTTCATTTACTGCATTAAAATAGTAATAATCATAGTCCCAGAAATCAGGAAATGTAACCAACTATTCTGATACTACTTCTCCATTTACTATGCTATTTACAGTACGATTAATAGGGCAATAATTTAAATAAAAATAGTTATACCCACTAATGAAATCACCATCATCAGCTGTATAACCATTAATACAACGTTCCTTTTCCTCTGTCCAGAAACGCATATATTCTGCCGTACCTTTAGGGTGTGGGCAGTATTGACCTGTTCTAATATATGTAAGAGCAGGCTATCTGAACTTATTACTATTTACTATCTTCTTATTAAAGTCTACCATATTGTATATTTAAAAGGGGCGCGTTTCACAACGAACCCCTTCTATTCAGAGAATAATTTATAACTTAAATTCTTTTAATTATGAAAAATTTACTGGGGAAATTTCTGTAGCTGTAACCTAGTTTCTTGAGCTATGGTTTTATACGCCTTATATTTAGTACTCCCCACCTGGGCTAACATTACCCCAGACTACCTGTTCACGATAACTACCTATCCAACAAGTTTCCTTCTGCTATTATAGTTTCAAAGGACTAGTATTTTAATTGGTCCTCCCGCCCGCATCGGCCACGGGTCTTGAAATTTTAGAGATTTCTATGCTATAAGCCTTCATACATCACAGGAGAGTATCACGTGGATATTCTTACCCTCCACGTAAGGGCCCCTTAAGGGTTAAATTAATGATATCTATAAATTTAAAACCAGCTCTTGATACGCTTAGCTATTCTTTTATACCAAGGTTTTACTTGCAATCTAGCTGCTTCACATTCAGCAATTGCTTCCTCAACAGTTTTGGTATCATCAGTTAAATCTACGATAATTGTAGGCATTTTTGTATTTTTATCCATAATCTCAATTTTGTATTATTAAACGTTGTTGTTATTTTTTAGTGTTTATCAAATGTTATACTCTAACATTTTGATTAGGAAGTTCAAATAGATTAATCTTAGCATCACCTTTTACTTTACTAGTTTCAAGCTCACCAGACTTAACAGCTTTCTCTAAGTAATCTAGAGTAACAAATGTATCTTTTACTTTGGCAAATCCTGCATAATACTTCTCTATTTTCTTTTCATCAAGTTCCTCTAACAAAGAATCTTTATAGTATTTATTGAAAGTATCTAGCTTTAATCTGATACTATCTAGCATATCTAAAGTACGAGTATGCTGTAGTCTAATAAAGCTATCTTCTGCTTTCTGTTCATCTTCAGTAAGCTCATAATCTGTATTTCCTAAGAATTCTTCTTTTAGCTTACTTTCTATTTGATCATATGGTATACTCAGTACATAAGGACTATCCCATTTATTCTTAAATACTATATAACTAAGTATTGCAGTAGCATGTTGTTTATCAGCTTTATCTGATTCCCATATTTTCTTAAAGGCAGGTATAGCTAAAGCATTTTCATGTATTACTACTTTTCCTCCTATTATATCAAATAGTTTCATAATTAATCTATTCTATAATCAGTATAATATTCTTTTTGTAATCTTGCTAGTATTACTCTAGCTTGTTTCTCTGAACAATTAGGATTTGTGTATTCAGAATTATTCTGATACTTGTTTATCACTGTCTGATAATACGCTATCTCCTGTTCTAGACTTTCCTTTGTTATATTCATAAATAGTTTCTTCTACTAAATCTTTTATTCTATCTTTATAGGAACACAGTTTTGCTATAGCTTCTTCATTAGAATCATATAAATCATAATCTGTAATTATTCCTTTAACTATATTTTTGTTATTATCTTCTATAATGGCTCCAGTTTCACCTTCGCATAACCAATAATTAAAGTTTGTTCTTTTAGCCAGCTCTCTAGATAGTTCTCTAATCAAAAGAGATATTTCTTTCTTCAGATCACTAATAACATCGAGTTCAGCTCTTCTATCTAACTCTGCTTTGGAAGAAAGTTGTATTTTGTCAAGTATATCGTTACAATTATTTATTTTTTCTTCAATACGCTCATCTAGAGCTTTAGATAAATCTTCAACAGTTGCTTTTCTAAAAGTGTGTTTACTTATCCACAGCATTGCTATTGCATTCCAAGCAACTTGAGCTAAGTGATGACAACCAGTATCTTCGTCAATAGTATTACCTTTTTCATACTCAAGTAAGTGTCTTAACATAGCGGCTTTATAACGTTGGTAACCATTCTCTAAGTTCTGCCAATTATTATCACCGTACTTAATAGAACCAGCTGTGTATACTTTTACGATATCTTCAATTTCTTCTAGGGGCAACAAATCCCATCTTAATTTCTTGTCTAAGAAATCATTCTTCTTTCCTTCCATCTTCTTTATTTCTTAAATAATCTATCATAAATTGACCTACTTTACCTGCTATCCAACCTAGTAAATAAGCGTAAGGTTCGTTACCTTGATCATATCCTTGTCCTACTCCTCCTATTATATCCCATATTACATCAGTGGCATGAGTAGATTCATGAGCAGCTACTTCTATAGCTGTACCATCTAATTTATCTGGAGTTTCTATAAGTATGAGTACTCCTTTATCTCCCGTTCTTTTATCTCTTACTATAAAGGTGACCCCATCTGCACTTGCTGGACTAATAGGAGAGCCATTATTCTCTTTATTCAGTAAATCTTTAATAGTAGGATAGAACAAGAACTTTCTCTTCATTTCTTCAAAACAATCTATGGTAGAAATATATATATCTACAGGATATATATCAAGGCAGTATTTTCTAATCATCTTTTATTACTTTATATATATTAGCAATTGCTCTATTACTAAGTAAGTACACATACAAAAATACTTCATCTGACAATCTATAAGTTGAATCAGGGGTAATGATTTCATTGCTACCTTCTTTAATTTGTATTGTGCATTCATCTTTCTGACCTGTTGGATAAGACATTTTGTAATATATCATGAGCTCTACTAATTCTGTTAGAATGTCATTTTGTGGTATCTTTGTTATCCGTATCTTCTTTCTTTCGCTCATATACCTTCTTAATCTTGATTTTACCTAAGTAAGTGAATAGCATAGGTCTTTCATCACCTTCTGTTATTCTTCTATTAGCGAACATAAAAGGATGATTACATATAACCTTTATTACCTAACTAGGAAGTTGATATTTATTACTTAGTTCAGAATATATACTCATTCCAGTTTTTTTCATTTGACAACTCTCTAATATTATAATATTTGTTATTTAAGAAAGCTTGTAAATCATTAGTATTATCTGAGAATGTGTTAGTTCTAATAATATTAATTGCTGCAAATAAATCTTCAATCTTTACACCTTCTTCTGAACTCGTAGCAATATCACCCTTAAATTCTAGAATCTTTTCTAATATATTAATTTCTTTCTTACTATAGTTCTTTTTAGGTTCAGCAATAATAATGTCTGTATTTTTACTAAACGTATTTACTAAATCACACGAATCTTTAAAGATAACAAAATGATTATAAGGTAATACTTTCTTGCTTAGCTTAGCCCAAAATCTCTTAAACCAATTATACTTTTTACATAATAAGACACAACCTGGTTTAAGTGTTACATATTGTATATTCATATTATTCTTTCTCCAATCTAAGTACGATAGTTAGCTGAACTCTATCTCCTATTATTTCAGGTATTAATGCAGGATTAACCATCCATTCATCATCAGCTTTACCTTTTATTATCAGACCTTTATCTCTTAATTTCCCTATGTATCTACTTAAGTTATCACTAGTAATGCCTGTTGCAGCTTTTAGATAACGTCTGTTTTCGGTACTTATTACATTCTTGCTGTACCCAGGGAGCTTAGGAGTATTAATATCTATATCAATTAATAAAACCATCAAGTCTTGCTCCCTAGTGGTCAGCTAAAGTACACCATCAAGTGATTTGAGGAATTCTCTGTAAAGATCTGTTTTCTTAACAGTCTTTACTAATTTATTCATTGATAATTTCCTTTATCTTTTTAAGAATTTGATTCATATTGAAATATACCGTGTCTGCTTCAACCTTAACACAAGTAGGAATCTCTTGATTATTATAGGCTTCTACTAAAGCGTCATGGTCTTTCTTATATTGAGCTTCTAATGTATCTATCAAATCAGATAATGCACACAATTTATCAATTGCAGAGATTTCCTTATCTTCATCTTCAATGACTAACAGATTACCTGATTCTACAAACTCTTCTGCTGTTTCCTCATCCATACACATATAACGTGAACACTTCTCATTATCATTTTCAGTTGTCATACTGAATTCATACAAATTAGTATCCTCATTATAAGTAAGCATATCACCTTTTTGTGCAGATGCAAATTCTTTAATTACTTTATAGTTCTTCATAATAATTATTATTTAGTTGTTTAATAGTTGTTACATATACCTAAACGGTAAATGTTAAAATAGTATCTATTCTTTAACATTTGTTAACTTATATTTAAGTAATGACATGAAAAAAGGCTAGATCCGCAGACCTAGCCCCACAACAACTATTAATACGCATTAATATTTAGTCTTTTCTTGCTATAATATCGTAAGGTTTAACTAACTGACTATCCTTAAATAAGTCAAAGTCTTTAGCAAATTTCTTATTAAATACTATTGTATCTCCTACTTTAAAGTCTGTTATATTTAGACTTTCTGGAATAGCAAGTACAATTCCTAATCTCCACTCTGACTCTACTTCTTTTACTTCAGTCTTAGTCTCAAACTTCTCATAACCATCAACATCTTTTTCACCTGTACCAACTGCTTCGGTTATTTCTTTCTTTAGCTTGATAGGTTCAAGAGGTTTAACTAACACATCTTTCAGAGGAGTATAACCAATTCCATTAATTACTGTTTCTAGTACTTTATCTTCCATAATATTCTTATTTATATTCTATAACGTATTATTTGTTGTTTTGTTTCTTTAATCTCAATATATTTCCGCCATTAGAACAGCAGTATCTCCTAGCTAAAGTAGGACAATTTTTATCTAAGTAATAGCAACCATCACAACTACCTATAGGATTAGGCTCTACTATAAACTATTTGTTATCTATTGTTACTGGTATTCTATTCTTTACTATCTTTGCTAATTCCTAGTCGTTCAAAGTCATTGCTTTATTCTTTTTTACATTTTTTAAGTATAAATCCTTGAGTACATAAGGCGGTAATTCTAGAAGGACAATAGCAATTGTATAGATCACAACCTTGACACATACCTTTTACTTCATTCTCTGCTAAAGTATAAGGTTTATTACCAAAATATACTTTCTTACCTAAGTAAGCTACTTCTTTAACTTGTTGTTGTTTATTCATAATATAAATATCTAAAGTAGGAGACTATAATCAGTCTATACTGTCTTAGACTGTCTTTAACTGTTATAGACAGTAACGTATAAACTCTTATAAAAGTTTCTTTTATGATAAGCTTTTTAACATTTGTTAAGAACAATTATAGCTATTTAATAGCTAACTTTTAACATTATTTATGAATTAATTTACATAATTCATCGGCTAACTTCTTGGCATCTGGATGAGCTGCACCACTACAACGTAACTTAAAGAAACCTTCCCAATCGCTCTCAAAGCCTGTCATTACTAATTCTGTCTTAGTTGCATTAGGTAGTACTGCTCTTGCTTGTTGAGGTTTCCATCCAGAGTTAATTAGATTATTATAACTTTTTTCAGCTCTAAACAGAGAGTCTATTAAATATTTAGTATGTGTCATAAATATGACATTCCCTCTAAAACTTCCATCTAAATTTTCTCTATAGTAATCACTAGGGTACATACATCCACCAATAGAGTCTCTAATTATACATTCTGGAAAATCATTTAGCCAAGATGGTATAATAAAAGTGCATTCATTACCAAACTTATCCTTACTATAGTTACAATATCTCTGTGACTCCTGTGCAAAGCTAAATACTCTGTGTCTAACAAACTCATGACTTACTCCTCTATCACATATAAATTTAGCTGTAATACGCTTCTCATGATGTTCTGTAGGCTCTACTTGATAGCATAATAGTTCTTTTAAGTTATTTTCTATTAATACTCTAAGATTAGTAGTAATATACGCTTTGTAACTGATCGTATAATTATCCTCTGTGAGTACTTCGTAAGGTACTAAATTTACCTTAGTATGTGGGTTACTTTGTATCCTACTGAGATTCGGATCTTCTCCATCTATAGTAAGATAAATAGTACCATGCTCCAACATAGCCCCATGACCAAGCTTAATCATACGATCTACAAACTCTTTAGCGCTATTCTCTGTTATCTTATCTTCAGACTTATAACAAGTTCTACCTGCTAATTCTATCATCTTATAAGGGTCTTTTTCCTCAATAATCTGTACACTAGATTCTATTAGTTTCATATTATATAGTTATTTGTTATATATTCTATAACGCAAATATTAAGAATAATTACAGATATTTAACATAAATTAAACATATTTTAAAAATAAAATATAAAAATTTTATAAAAATTTTTTGAGAGAGGTGGTGCGTGTGTAGAATTAAAAAAATATAAAATACCCCCGCGTGTGCGAAACAGCAAAGATTCACTCCCCTCTATTAAGTATCGGCAGGGAACACCCCGCACTAATTTGGTGTTGGCGTTCCCTTTTATCGTGTATTGTGTAATTCTTAAAATTGTGTAGTTATGAAATGTAATGTAACAAGTTTTGTTAAGGTTGAGAGAGAAAACGAAATGCCGTACTTTATTATTAAAGCAACGGGAGTTGAGGGTGACGAGAGCGCAAATGTAGTAGATGAGGACGGTTGTATTAATCCGTTTGCTATGATGTCAAGGCGTTTTAACTTTACAAAAACACTATTTCCGTCAACGGACAAACAAGTAGAGCAATTAGAAAAACTCTATGAGGTGGACGAAGACGGGAAAGTGATTAAGGGTGCGCCTATACGGCTAATGTCGGTATCTTGGGCAACGGGTACGGAGTTTTACATTCGCAAAGAAGGCTCTGTTACTGGTGTCTATGAAACGGAGGAGGAAGTGACGGAAAAGGTCGTGCGTAACGGCAAGACCATCGAAGTGACTAAGACTAAGTATATACCAAAAGTGTTTAAAAGTGTTAATTTAACACTGTTTGAAAATGCTGACGGTACATGTGCTGAGAACGGTGGAAATGCTGATGCCTTATGCAAAAGGACTTTTGAAAGGGGACTTGAATCAGGCGCCTATATTCCATGCGAAACCGCTACCGACATTACCGAGGTAATCGCTTAATATATAGCGATTTTATCCAACGAGCATTGCCTACTGTTATGTGGGCTCTGCTTGCTTTGCAAATCAACATTTATTATCAACATAACAACTTTGCCTATGTATTCATTAATACACGGACTAATAAACATTGTATCTACCCTATTTTGTTATTACATTATAGGAGGGATTAATGGTTTAATCTTTTATCTCATCTTTAATGTGTTTCACATTCTATATCTTACTTTAAAATTAGATGATGAGTAAGAGAACAAAAAAAGTCTTAAGACTCGCAATAGTGCATGAGCGTTAGATGGCACTTACGTTTAGGTAGTAGTGTATAAAAACTACCAATCTGTTTCCAATAATATCATAACTAAAAAACTCAATAACTTCGGAGTAGCGTAAGCTACGGAGTTGTGTAACAATCCCAAGACATTGAGGGCACCAGTTTCTTATATTGCAATAACCGTGACAAGTCGGGGAGAGAACACATTTGAGTTTATGTGTCAAGAATGCAGAGTCAAGAATACTATATGAAACCTACTGGAGATAGGTAATGCACAACCGTCAAGAGTGTAAGGAAGTATAGTATAATCCACGTGGTAGATGCAGTTGTAGGTTCCAACTGGTGCACATCTTTTAGAGACAGCAACCAAGCTCGAAGTAAGCAGAGCGAAGATAGAAGCTATACCTCGATAGGCTTAATGGGGTGCTTAACAGTCTGACACTAACTGAACAATAAGTGTCTATACATCTGTACATAAAGAAAGAATATGTTGGGCAACGTGTGGTGACGCTATTACTTAGGGAGTAGGCCCGTAACAGTACAGCTCGACTAAGGAAATGTTTTCAAGCGCGAATGAGACATATTCTTCAAAATAGAGTAAGAGAAAATGAGGTCTTATATCAGACAGCTCTTAGCATAGCTTATAGTGGTGTTTTCCATAACTATATTAATGCGCTTACTCTATTATTTTTATTGCATTAACTAACAAATAAATAATATCAAATTATGAAGAAAATAACTTGTATTCAGAATTATGTAATAGACAAGCTTATTGAAGACGAGAAATTGTCTACAAATAGTCTATTAGATGCAGTTTCTAAAGTATGTTCAGAAGAACAGTTTGATAACATATTATCTATTCTTATAGAAACACCTATTCCTTGTACAAATATGCCTGAATTAGAGAGCAAAATAAGCTTAGTAAGAATGAGTATGTTTATACCTAAAGAAGTTAGTGGTTCTACTAAAATGGAGATAATAAAAATACTAAAAAACCAATTTGGTCTTGGTATTAAACAAACTAAAGAATATATAGATAGTTGCATAGGAAAATACAACATATTTACTAAGCTTGTTGCACAAGAAGATGTAGATACTATTGCTGAAAAATTAGAACCTTATAATGTAATTGTATCTACAGCAGGGTTTTATCAATGAGTTAATGCAGTAAATATTACTGCATCTTTAAGGTGAGAATCCTTGACAATCCTGTGGGGCTTATATCTCGTGTTTATAGTAGTGGTGTCACGAGTATTAGTGCAGACGTTAAAATCAGGAACAACTATATTAGACAGCAATATTACCTTCTTCCAGTCGCAAATGTCATATAGTTTAATATAGCCAAGTTCGTTCGTCCTTAGATTTATAGTATGAGCCATTTGTTTATTTAATCATCGTTTCATTCTTAATTGTACAGATTGATTAATTAAGCATAACAGTAAGCGTACTGTTGTCAGTATATTTATATGTGAATATAGGTATACTGATTGCACTCATTAAGGCAGCCTTCACGTGGCGAGTGTGTTAAGTAGTAGGTTAAATAAATCTTCCAGTTGGTCATAAGCAAATTCTCTACCTGTTTGTACCTATGAAAACTAATGCCTTTTATAATTAGTAATTAACATTAAAATCAATTTAATATGGAAAAAGAAAAACTTACAAGATTATCAATTTTAAGAGTAATATCATATGACCTCTTACATTTCCTTATAAAGGAAAAAATACTTGGTGTATTTCTAACTGAATGCTTAAGTAATGAATATTCTTGGATTCTTAAAAACAGGATCATAGAACAAGGAGTATTTCAAAGAAGTATTATATCACATGATATGTATGAATTTGAACAATATTTTACATTTAGTGTATCTACTACTTTTACTGAAAGTGTTTGGTGGAGATATGCATTTAAGTATAGGGAGGAGTATTTATGGGAAGTTTAAATAGTATTACTAAATCTATAGTAGGTGCTATAATATTTGTGCTTATAGTCATATGGATAGCTAATAGACTATCTACTGCACGCGTTAACACAGCTACAGAGTTTTTAGACATTTATAAGAATTGTATAATAGTAAGAAAAAGTAATAGTACAAGTGATTATATACTTACTATTAGAAATCCTTATACTCTAGATATTAGATATCGAATTACTAATGTAGTTGTTCCTTCTGGATTATGGTATAATTACTCTGTAGGAGATACCATTGGTAAGAAAAAGCAGATATATTTTAATCAATGAAAGTATGAAAAGAGAAGAAATTAAATCTTACAAAGATGCTTGTAAAGTAATAGGTAGAAAACCCAGAACTTATAAAGATAAGCATTTGAATCTGTATGAACAGCTTAGTACAATTATAGCTGCTCTAAATTTCATTAGTAACAGTAATAAACCTTGGACACCTAAGTTCGATTATTATTACATCTATTCTTGGTTATACAGAAAAGATGGATATAATAAATCTGCGGGTTTGTTCTATTTGGTTTCTGACAGTGGGTTGGGCAGTTCCGGTGCTGCTGTCGGGACTTCTCTGAGGATAAAAGAAAGAGAGGATGGAAATTACATAATAGAAAACTTTAAAGAACTACTCCAAGATTGGTTTTGGGGAGATTAATTACTAATTTTAAAACATTATCAAAATGGAAAATGATTTGATGGCGAGACCTAAACCGCCAAGAATAATAGTTTGGGTAGTATTGATAACTCTTGCCTTAATAGGCATGATGGGAGCAATAATTTACGCAGAGCGTGAAAACATTGCTAATTTCTTAAATGGTGTGAACCAAGAAGAAGTACAAGAAGATCCTCAAGTTATCATTGAGGAACCTGTAACAACAATACAGGATATTCTCGATATGAGAGAGCAAATGAGAGAAGATAGAAGGATTGATAGTGTATTTTTAGCTATGCCAAAGGTAGTACTAATTGATATTTTGATGCAACATGGTACATCGTTGTCTATAAAAGACATAATTTACATATATGAATCAAACACATCAACGTATAATACAGTACTATCTGGAGCAAGAGCTCAAAAATATCTTGATGACTCTATACAAACTCATGTTATATCAACGATTGTAAATGACTCTATTCAGAATTAAAACCAAACCTTCTTTCTGTTTTAAATGAACATTAGAGTCTAGTATACTCAGTCTGTGAAGATAGAGTATACGTCCTCAGAAAATGACAAGCATGTGGGGCGTAAGTATATACAGCAAGGTTATCGTTTATCCTCATTTATACAGGTTAATTGCGCAACTGTAAAAAACGGGATTGATAGAATAAATGGTATATATGATCGTGCGGACGTTAAAACCATGTACTCCAATAAGATTTAGTTTGACAGCTATTTCTGCTTATGAGTTAAAACTGTAGTGAGAGTCATAGTAAGTAACGATTGTAGTCGTTCATCTTTGTCTTATAACAAATGCTATAAACTAGGTTGACACTAACTTAATTAAATCCTGAGTGTCCAGGCGTCATTATTAATCAATTTAAACGTTTAAATTATGGGAATATTATCAAAATTAACCAGAGCAATGCGTATTAGAAAAATACGCAGAGAAGCTAGACAAAAGGCTTATGAAGCATTGTGTCTATCACCATTAAAATACTCTAGAGCAATTGCTGAAATAGATTGTATTATTGATGGTCACAAATGGAGTAGTGAATTTGATCCTAAAAAGGAAATAGCTAAAGGCACTACTAAGAGAGTATATTGCAAACATTGTGGAGTATATTATCATACTCACACTTATAAAGAAGACTTATAGTTATTTAATCAATAAAACTTAAACAAATGAAACTTTTAATTATTGGATTTAAAGATGGAGTTAATGATGAACTCATCAAAAGCGGTGTACTTGCTCTTCAAGGTACAATGGGTATAGATGTTAAAGCCAATATCTATACTGAAGATGAATTTCTACTCACTAATAAAAACAAGAAAAAGCCTGTGAAGAGCGATTTTATGATCGCGGTAGAAACGATTACTGAAGTATGTGGAGAAGAATCAGATAGTATAGCTTTCCGTAGCTATTTCTATACTCTTGTATTAAAAGGAGTAATACAGAGACCTATTCTTGAAGTACTATCGTACGGTCCTAAAACTAACAGAGATCTTGAATTCCTTTCTAAAAGAAAAGAAATGGAAAATATTGTAGAATATGCTCGCGTAGCTTTATCAATGATTTCATAATGGGAAAGACATTCAAAGATAGTAATTACACCATGAAATATGGTAATACTAAAAAAACAAGATCGCGTAGAGCTAAATTACAGCCTTATGATCGCAAATCTAGAGATTATGAAATTGATAAGTAATCAAAAGCTTAAAGCAACAGTAAACAATCTTTTAAAGAACGATTGTCCGTTGCAATGTAATAAAAAACATTGTGATGTATGTCAATTCAGAAATGACAAATCTGAATCGATTCCAACAGTAACTACCAATACTCCTTCGCCAGAGGTATACGGTAGAGATATGTATTATTAACCCTAAACAAGTTAGTATGGTGTCAGTCAACCCAGAACTACTATTATCAACCAGATCCCTAATGGAAGCTTAGTAACAACTAAGCTACTAAGCAAGAGTACAATGGACTATACAACGGTCAACCAGTATCTAATATTGGTCTAATATGAAGGAAAAGGGTTGCCTATGAATAAGAGATACGAATAAATAGGATAGTAGTTTTTTAAAAGAAATTAAAGAAATTGACTGTTAGGTCTATGAATCAGTCGTATGGACGGGGCTATCGTATGCCCCTAGCTCCACTACGTGTTTAGCAATAATATTACAGAGCTTAATTGTATCTCTGTGAGACATATTATTCTTCATATAATTTATTGCTGTAGAGATAAATTGTACATTACCTATTATATAGCCCTTAGTAGAATCTATCCTATCTAAAGAAGCTGTATAAATAGGATTATTATGATTAGCTTTATATTCGGCTAAATATAAATGTATACCAGTGTAAGGACAGATACCTTTTTGCTCTTCCCATAATTGTTTTAGATATTCTAATGTAAGATTGAAATCTTTAAATCTCTTTTTAGCATTTCTAAAATAATATCTAAATGGAGTATATTGGTCTCTCCTAGCATAAGGATTTAAAGAAGAAGGATTACCTTTTTGTTTATTATTTTTATTACACATTTTACCACTACAAGCACGTGAGCAATAGTTTGCTCTACCTAATTTAATATTCCTGTTATACTCAGAAACAGGTTTTTCAAATTCTTTTCCACAACAATCACATTTAATAGTGATTAATTTTCTATTTTGTTTATATTTAAGCATATTAGAATATTTATATATATACTATAAACGTATATAAACGTGGAGGAGTTCTGTTTCTAGTAATAGAAATACACGGGGCTAAACGGTTTTGACAGCGACAATGTGAAATAGAATAGGTCAATAAGCAGATAACTGGCAATACAAGTTATATTATGAACTATAGCCGTATTGCGGCGTGAGTTCAAAACGGCTAAGCTAATGTCGTAGAAAGCTGGAGTAAGGATAGCACTCAGATGGTAGAGCGGTGAGATAATATCAAAAGCTGGTATCGGAGGTTCGAGTCCTCCCCTTACTACAAATTTAATTATCAAAATTATGAGAACAGTAAAACAAATTAAAGCAACAAAAAGAAACTTTTCTATTTTGTATCTTAAAAGTGTTCTAAAAATGTTAGATCGTATAGAGTCTTGGACTAGAAATTATTCTATAAAAGAAGCTATAAGGATGACTAGAAACTCTACTAAATATGCTATATTAGTAATAAAAGATACAAATTACGAACATTCTTTTTATGGACCTCAAACAGATGTAAAGTATGAGTGTAAAGAAAGCAATCAATGATTTAATCCCACCTGAATGGGATTATGTTCTTAGAAAGAACAAAGTTCTAACAAAGTTCATAGATTATATGTATGAATTTTGCGTACCAACTTACTGGAGAAATAACAAGTATCATAGAAAAGCGGTTGAAAGAATTCGATTTAAATTCAGTCGAGGAATTCTAGATTGCATTGATGCTATAAATACTCCAGAAGGATATCATTTTTGGAAGAAAATTGAATTAGAAATAGAAACATATAAAGAGCAAATACGATGAATAAAATTGAAATCATTCCTTGGGTTAAGTTTAATGATCCAGGAGTAAAACAAGAAATCGAAAAACTTGCAGAAAAGTCTACATCTAAAATGGATTTTCTTTCAAGAGTAAAAGATCAGTATAATTTATCATTATCTGATGCTAAAATTGTTGCAGACAAATTCTTTAAAAAGGAGGTATAAATGTTAGAACTTAAAAGAGCTGGCTTATATATAGCCAATGGAAAAAACACAAGTGTTTTAGTAAGAGTTGCTGGTGAATATCCTTATTTACGAGTAATTAGTGGCGTTCTATTGAACGATATGGAGAAAGATGGTACAGTTACTGTCTTAAAAGAAGATGATCCTGAATTGCAGGATATAGTATGTAATCCAAAGAACTATATCTTTGATCTTCCATCTGTAAGTAGTTCTATTAAGAATGAAAATGGATTAAAGACTACTGAAAAGAAGTCTATCGAGTTTACAAATGAGCAATTTGATGAGTGGGTTAATAAATATATTAACTTTACTAAAATGTACCCAGAACAGTACAATGTCAAAGCTCAAGTAATGATTATCAGTGCGGGATTTAGCATATCTCAAGCTGATCTTATCATTCAACAAATTCAAACAAGACTTCGTTTACGTGGTATTATGTAAAGTATTATGAAAGCATTTGAGTATTTACAAAAAAATATTAAGAAAGAATATTCTTTCTATCCTGGTACAGTTATATCTTTAACTACTAAAGATGCGGTTACTCCATTTAAGCTTAATGGAAAGGAATATTGTACTGGAAGAACTAAAATAGGTAATCAGTATTATAATTTTCTAAAAGATGAATCTAGTGATGGTGCAATTTTTAGTGGATTACCTGATAGTATATATAAAAGAATAGAATATCCTATGCTTAATACAATAGCACAAAGAATCCAAGACAAAATTATGGTATTTGCTGTCAGCCATGCAGAAATGCAACAAACTAAAACTGAGTTAGTTCAGTTAAGAATAGCAAATAGTATGATTATGAATCTCAAATGTCTTAGTTCAGATGATAGAATTCTCTGGGCTAATTGGATAAAAGAACTTTACTGGGAGAGAAAAAAGATACTACACAGATGGTATCTAGAATATGTTTTACCATTTTAATTACTGAATAAGGATTAAAGTCATTGGGTTGGCTTTAGTCCACTAAAATCTAGCGAACTATGAAAGAAGAAGAAAAGCTTCTTGTAGAGCAAGCTAGAGATGGTTCCGAAAGAGCTTTTAGTACGCTTTATAATACCTATAAAAAGACTGTTTGGTATACTGCTTTTAAAGTGGTAAACAACGCAGATGCAGCAGATGATATAACATCCCAAGTATTTACTAAAGTATATTTAAAGCTTAAATCTTATACACATCACTTATCGTTTGAGATGTGGTTAAAAACTATTACAGTTAATACTGCAATAGATTATATAAGAAGGAACAAAAAAGAGCAATTAAATAACTATATTGATGAAGAAGACTCTACAATTCAATTAAATGGATTAGAACATAGTCCAGAAGATAATCTTATATTTCAACAGAATATAAATATTGTTATGGATTGTATACCTCGTCTTAAGAAGAAATATAGGGATTTAATTTATGCTCGGTTAGATGGGAAATCCTATCAACAAATTTCAGAAGAGCTTGCTATTCCAGAAGCGACTGTAAAGACGTGTTTGAATAAAGCAAGACAAAGACTGAGAGAGATGTTTAACAAATATTAACCAATACTTACAAATTATGGCAAATTCATTTGGTCTACTGTGTCTTGCAGTAGTAATTGGATTCATTGCTTCTATAGTAATGAAGGATGCCAAAGCTTTCGGCAAATTAATGGCCATTATGCTGATAAGCTTGCTTGTAGGTGCAGGAGTAAAAGAGTTAGTAGATATTACTAACGATGACATTACTTCTGAGAAAACTGCAGTAGTTTCTACAGAATCTACTCCCATGCACAGTAGTATTTCTCCTTTTGTATTGGAGGATACTGTTGCTATTCCAGATTGTGCAAGTAAGGAAATAGTAGAGCGTGACAGTGTAGAAATTGAAGCAGAAGGAGTACCTACAAAACAGAGAGTGAAAAGTAGTTATATAGATGATTCATGAGAGTACATTACTCTTAATATTATTTATATATATCTACAAGTATTTAATCTAATTAACGCGTAAGGAGCGCATCATTATCAAAATGGCAAAGAATAATAAAAATGCAATTAAAACTGCAAAGAAACAAACTAAGACTGCAGAGGAAAAAGTAAAGACTCAAGCAGCAGAAGCTGCAGTTGAAGCGCCGAAAGCAGAGGAAACTAAGGTTGAAGAGCCTACTCCTACTCCTGTAGAAGAGAAAAAGGAGGAAATTACTAGTCCAAATGGAGAGGTAATCGATCCAGAAGTAGTTGAAGAGACTAGTACTGAAGAACCTAAGCATACTACTCCAGTAGTAAATGCACCAAAAGTGACATCTTTAGGTGCTGCACTTTCTTCAGCTGGAGGTTCTACAGACCGTATTGACAAGAATCATGCAATTGACCTTGCAAAGATGGTATATCAGGAGTATGTAAATAATCCGGATACTCCTAGTAGTATTCGACAGACTGCTAAAAAGCAATTTGATGTAATGACTGGAGTTGCTTTGCTTCAGTATTTTACTCAGCTAGAGGAAGACTTTGAGAATCTAGGAGTACGCATTAAACCACATATGCGTGAACAAGCAGAAAATGTTCTTACGAATTATCTTGGAGTTAAAGTAAAGACTACTGCTCAGGATGATGGTCAATTGCTGCTTCAGTTTGAAGAAATTCCAACTGAAACTCGTAAGACTGCTGCACAGGACAATAAGGCTAAGGAAAAACCTATACCGGAACCAAGTCCTGAACTTCCTGAAAAAGAGAAGCTAGAAGCATTGCGTACAATCTTTGCTCAAACCAATAAGGGTGGAATTGGAGGTAATCTCTTGAGTGGTATTGAATGGGCACGTAAAGCATTCTCATTTGCTGCTGAAGAGAAGAAATCTGTTATCTTTGCAAATATCCTTCACAAGGGTACTGAAGCTACTATGATTAACTGCCTACGTGGTATGGTTAATGGTAAGATGGGAGCTGAGCATAGTATTCTTGGAGCTCATGCATTATTGAAAGCTTGGTGTCCTACATTGAGTGAACAAGAAGTTGCAGAATTGACCGCAGTACTTATGTCTGCTGCTTCTAAGAAGAAAGTTGATGATTGGAACGAGAAGGGTGGTTCATCTCATGGAAAGCCAACTTATGACGGAGAACTTACTGTAGTAAATCGTCAGATTTTAGCAGCAAATGCAGGAAATGTAATTGATGCTATCTTAAAGGGTAATGTTGAAGACGTTGCTGTAAAGGTTCCAGACAGTCAGCTTGACATGATTGTTCATCCAAATTCTATCCGTAAAACGCTTATTGCAGCATATGGAGATTCTGAGAATATCCTAAAAGACAAGTTAAAAGAACTTGTTCAATATTATGCTAAGCCAATTATGCGTTTGTCTTCATATGTAGACAAGTCAGCATACGCTGAGGCTAAAAAGTAATCAATATGAAGCGTTTTAATATGTTAATCACACTAATAATGGTGTGTTTAGGAGGATTCATAGGATTTGATCCTAATTCTCCGTCTCAAACTGCAAATGCTGAAGAAACTCGAATTCGTTGGGTAGACGTACCTAAAACGCCAGTAGACGTACTAGGCTTGAATGAAGAGAAATCTATCAATATTGACTTGCAGGAAAAGACTGTATTATTTAATGGGAATGTTGATAATACTACTGTGACAATTAAAACGGACGTTGAGACACGTCCAGAGTATATAACCAAGGTAGTAGAAAAGGTAGTATATTTACCTGAAGATATTGCCTATAGAAGCAAATTTTTTAATCGTTTAAAGCCGATTAATAAAGAACTGCCAGTGAAAAATTGGTAACTGCCGAAGAGAAACGCAGACCGCTACTAGAACTATACAAGCGGTATACAAGAGCTATAAGTATAAATATTCATTATTTGAGCCTAACTAAGCCGTGTAATGTGAGTAATACAGGATACTGAAATGTATTAAATAAAAGCTAACACTTTTATTTATACTATAGTATGATAACTTGTTGTGTTATAAAATTACTCTATAACTGAAGAAGCAACAGGAAAATGGGAGAGCGTGCATAACCCATAAGCGAGAACCGTACTGGTGGCTAAAAGACGCAGATGTGGAAGGAGCAGCTATCGCATCTAAACAAAGCAAGGGGTATCGTTCACCTCTATACACATTCGTTGACCAATATCACTGGTGAAATCACGAAGGAATGTGAACACGTGCTGTTTATACGTTGTCATCTTAACTGAGAATCGACTAGCATTCTAGGGTGTCTCCAAAACCCCCTTGGCCCACTACTTAAGTGTGTACGAGCCTAAAGAATATTGCCTTAGTGTTCTATATTATATCTAAAGATCTTCTGTTGTATAGAAGTGTAAAATTCAATTGGGAATCGGGAAAATCGATAGCAAGATTAGTACTTGGATATGGTATATATGAAGGAGGAGGATAATATAATAATGAGCAGAAATTAATTAAGACATGGCTGAGTGGCTATGATCCGTATAATATCTTTTTGTATGAGAGTTATATGACAGATTAACCGGATTGGGTGCAAAACCCTTACGCAATACAGTGAACGTTAGAGTTAGCTGTTTGGGAGAAATCCCTATGGAAAGTAAATTGCGTGTCTTACAGCTTAAGAGATTTCATAATATAGTTGCAATTACTACAGTGTTTAGAAATAAGCATAATGAGGTTTAGGTTATTATATTATAAAGTGACTTGTTAGTAATGTCACTATAAAGCTTAGTGTGCTTTGCACCGAGTAATAAACTAACTAGCGCTTGAAGTCCGCGAAAAGACTATTAGTAGTTGAATATATGATCAATATAAGTATATTCATGGGAAACAAAGGAAGGTGGAACTAAGCCCACCCATAAAACTTAGACAAAGTAAGTGAGGTATCTTTAACCAAGATTCGCTAGAAATAATTAGGTAAGAGCTATGCACTCCAGCATAGAGCAGGATCTTACAGTGCGTCTTAAGAGGCCGACACGAAGTAGAATGGAAGTAATCTACGTATTGCCTTGGTTAGTTAATGTTATATAAGATGTTATATACTTTAGTAAGTCTAATCAATGAGTGCCTACGCTGAAACGAACAGCTAAAACAAATAAGGAGAGTGTAAACATGTTTAATTTTTAAAACAATAGGGAAGTTCAATGGTAGTACTTTGACAAAGTATGAGCCACCCCGCTATTGAAGTAACTTGCTACATGAAATTCTGTAAACTAATGTGCGCAACACATTAGCTAAGGAGATCGCTGAGACGGCTGGTACATCTCTCATTAGGATGTACTAAAACGTTGTTGAATGGTTGGAAATACCATGAGTAGAAAATAGTAACCTGAGATTTATCGCAATGTCAGAAGTGAAATGTCCAAAAGTGGGTGCTGCGAAACATCAGCAGCTTTTGTATTAGTAGTTTTAGTAACGTTTCTCAACAGAAACGACCCTCATTCGCCAAGTCTTTTTTTGAGATAAGAATGTTGTAACAGCTTATATGCCCGTAGATAGTATCGTACTATTGATGATGGAGCTCTCTACATCTTTGCATCAAATCGCGTTGTAGAGTACGGCAAACAAAGGGAAACGGTAGGTGTTACGAGTCCCCTTTAAGTACAATCTCGAAACCCAAAATTGCAAATATTAACAGATATTAGCAGAAAATATTATGTTTTAGAAAAGTAGAAATAAATAAGTGAAGAACGGCTGACTTATCTGTCTAATAAGTAAAGTCCTACGGGGAATGCCGAGTAGTGAAATATCGCTACGTTCTAGTAATGAGTTTTATTATACTTTGACTTATTTTACAGTATTAACAAATTTTATCAGAATTTTAACTAACGTTGTATTACCATATGCATCATTGAGATTGATTAACCTCATTCAAAGCTTTTTAAAGCGTATCCTTTAGGTACAGGATAAGGTTAGAATAAAAGGTAATACATTAATTTTTAATTTTATTATTAACTGATTAATTTCTCGTTAAAGAAATCAATCTTAAAATCAAAAAGGAGAAATAAATATGAACGAAATGAATGCAGTGATCAATCCTGAATTGATCGGTAAAAACAGAGCTATTCTTGAATCTTGGAACTTAATTGGTAAAAAGATTTTCGTTGTTCGGCGGGAGCCAGCAGATCTTATGTTCAATGACCGTAAACGGGACGGTGATCCAACTTTGACAATGAAACCAATCATGAAGTACATTATTGAAGGTACTAATATCTTCGGTGTGCGGTTAGTTCCACTTCCTGATAAGACTACTCTTGTAGTGGAGTTAAACAACAATCCAACTCTGCAGTTTAAGATTGGACCTGCTAAATTCCGTGAAGTTACTATGGAAACTATCACTGAAGCAGTAGAAAACAATGAGAAGAATTCTTCTCTTGGACGGGAACCGATTTTGTTTGATGATTTGATCTCTCTTACTGAGCAGGTTAACAAGTTGAATGCTCTGGAGAAAGCAAAAGCTGAGGCTATTGCAGAAGATATGCTTAATCAGGCTAAGTTGTTAAGCGATCTTAATGACATTCATTTGACGGAGTGTGATAAGTATTATACTGAACTTGGCACTCCTATTACGAAATAATTTGAGCTATGTCAAAAGTAAGACTAATCTCCAAATCTCGAGAAGACTTACTAAAGCTTTTATTAAAAGATAATCGTATTAGTAGCATTGTTCTTTTGAATAATGAGATTCCAGAATCAATTGTTATCAATGACGATGGGTCGGTAACATTTGGTAGAACACCAAAACATTGGTGGAATCAAATTTTTCGAGATTACACAACCCTGTCCTTTACAGATTTGTGTTTTAAAATGCTTAATGCATTTTCACGGTATTTACCAAAAGATAGTAATTTACCACGAATTCTGACAGAAGAAATCATTACTAACGCTATTAATAAGCAACAGTATGATTTTGTTATTGATCGATTTGTTATGTATGCTTTTCTAGGTGTAACAGAAGGCGACTACAAATTGAGTATCCTACAGCTGATAGATGAGAACCCGCAGCAACAGCAAAAAAATGATTGTGGTCGAAAAAAACGTTTCCGGGGTGAAGGTATTGCATATCTTGATCTTGGAGGAGGACAAATTCCAATTGGAGTACGTCTAGAAGAAGATTAATTATTCATGAATAAGTATTAGCAGATGGATGCTTATTCATACTTTGGATTGAATAGATTTGTTTAATAAAGTAGTACAAAGTATAACTAAGTTAGTAGATTAGATGTAAATATCTACTTACTATAGTTATATAGAGAATGAAAACGTTAAACATTTATATATAAAACCGTAGAGCCCAAGACGATGGGTCGGGTATCTTGGTTTTATGGCCTTGTGGCGAAATTGGTAAACGCGTCGGACTTAGATGTAAAACTTATATATTTTATGGAACACACATAATTATAGTACGTTATACGTGTATAACTAAAAACTAAAATTATGAATAAGAAAAAATGGACAGATCAACAATTTATAGAAGCAGTAAAAACAAGTTTATCTTATGCAGATGTAATACGTAAATTAGGCTTGAAAGTAGCTGGAAGTAATTATGATACTGTTAAACGTAAAATAAAAGAGTTAAAATTGGATACTTCCCATATGACAGGAGCAGCTTGGAATCAAGGAGAAAGATACCGTCCTATTATTCAAGCTAAACCACTGAAAGATATTTTAGTTAAAGAATCAACATTTGTAAATTCTAATAGTCTTAAAAAGAGACTATTAAAGGAAAATATAAAAGAACATATGTGTGAAAGATGTAAATTAGCACAATGGTGTAACAATGACATTCCTTTAGAATTACATCATATAAATGGAGATAAACATGATAATAGAATTGAAAATATTCTATTATTATGTCCAAATTGTCATGCTCTAACTAATAATTATCGAGGAAGAAATATAGGTATGAGTGCATAAGGTAGAAATTCTTATGTAGAAGTGGGCTAATTCGGTGAAGGTACTTGCCTTATAAATAGTAATAACGCCGAGCTAAGTTAAGTATCAAAAGATATTTATAAATGTGTAGAGACTATATACCCACAACCTAAGTTTGTAAAAATATGGTTATGACATAGTCCAAATAGTTTTATCCAACTATTGAAAATCCGATGATCAGAAATGGTCTTGAGGGTTCGATTCCCTCCTTGGCTACACAGGTAAGCGATTTCTAATATACGATATTTAAATCAAGTATTAACTAAAATAATATCAACTATATATGAAATCAATTACAAAAACTATTAAGCCGAACATGTTAATCGATAAGCGTGATAAATTAACTAATGAAATTTCTCGTTATTGGAAAATTATAGCAACAGAAAATGTACTTAAAAAAGGTTTAACACGCAATTATGACCTAAAATCTCTATTAATTCATATTAGAGCAACATATGATGAATTAGTAATTGTTAAATTACGTATTCAGTGTGCAAATATGGGTATTAAGTTAAAGGATTTATCTAGTGATGCAAACATTATTAATATCTATAAACTATCTGCTTTAAATGAGTATATGGTTAAGTTAGATGAAATGATGAAACATCATACAATTAATCCTGTACTTAAGGCTAAACGAGGGAAAAAAGGTTTAGCAGTAAATGAGGAACTTACGTATAACTATTTACGTGCTAAGAAGAATGAATGTTCGTTACCATTAAATGAATTACGAAAGAAAATTGCAGAATTTAATGACAATACTGATTTGAATGAGGAAGAAACTCCTTTATTCTTAGCAGCATAAAAATCATATTTTTTAAAATTTAAAAAAAATAATAAAGTAATCTTAAAGGGATAGATAAGTAACAATCGACGGTAATACGCCGAATGTGAGGTGTGTCGGAGGCATCTATTCCTTATTTTTTAATCTTTAAAAACAATAACATTATGAATAAGACTGATCAACAGAAAAATAATAAGTATATCAATTACTGGACAGAAAATGGTAAATCTTCTAAAGAAATTAATAGAGCGATGAAGATTGCAATTACAACTACTTATAAGGATAGTAAAGGAAATTTACGTACTTGTACAACATACCGTCATCCTAAATTAAGTGATTTAACGTTTGAATCTTTACCAGCAAAAAGTTTTGCTCTTACAAAGGAGCAAAAAGAGGAAAGATTCAATAATGCTAAATATAGTGATAAACATGATAAGTTAGTATCTAACCTATATGGAAAGATAAATAATATCTTTAAGAAGCAAGCAGAAAAAGCAGCATATGAGGATAAAATTAACAATATTATGTTTAACAAAAAAGTACGTACTTTAGTAAGTAAGCAGAGAATTAAAGGTGAATATCCTAATTTGCTTATTATACAGAGAAAGAACAGTAAAGGTTTACCATATGATTTTAGTATAAATCCATCTCGTAAAACATTAGAAGAACTCCGTAAAGACGGAGAAGAGCTAAATAATACATTTAGTAAAACTATGCGAGATTATTGTGGTATCGAAATTTGGGAAAAGTCTCGATATGAACTAAAAGGAACCGGTGTTCCAACGAATTATCGTTATTGTATCTTTAAAAATAAAGAAACTATTAAAAGTGCAGCATAATGAGAAAAATTGATAAATTAGATGTTATACATATCAAAAAGAAAGCTGATACGTATATTAAAAAGAACACTGAAATTAGAGAAGGACAAGCTCTGTTTTGCGCTTCTTATGATTTGTTCCCTAAATCAACAGATAAATTATCTGGAACACCATGTGATTGTTTTTATGAAGATAGCAGAATGCCTATCTTTTTAGAAGAATTACAAAAATTAGACGCTGAATAGCGTCTTCGGTCCTATAGCTCAATTGGATAGAGCAACAGACTTCTAATCTGTAGGTTTTGCGTTCGAGTCGCAATAGGATCACTAACTAAACTTTAATAATATGCAAATACGTGGAAAAGCGGTATTTGTATTCGATATCGAAGTATTTCAAAACATCTTTCATTGTTCTGTAAAAGACACAGAAACAAATACTATTTATAAATTTGAAATATCAGAAAGAAAAAATCAACTAAGAGAATTAGTTAAATTCTTTAAACAGGTAAATAAGTATATTACTTGGGGAGAATATTATACTACAACTAGACAAATAGAATCTAATATTATATTCTGTGGTTATAACAATTTACATTATGATAATCCAATAATCAATTATATAATTGAATATGAGGATACTTTAATGAATCACAATGTATTTACTATTTGTAGTTCTATATTCAACTTAAGTAAGACTATTACTACTTCTAAAGAAGATAATATAGATGCATGGAAGCATTGGAAATATCAAATATGGTTTGATACTTTTGATATTCTTACTATGTTATATTCTAATAAACTTAGAGTAGGTTTAAAGGAAATCCAAGTAACAATGCAATATCCTAATGTACAGGAATTTGTATGTGATTGGACTAAACCGCTTCCTTTAGAAGATTTTGACTCTATGATAGATTACAATATTAATGATATTGAATCTACTTCAGAATTATTAAATAGATGTAAGAAAGATGTTGATTTACGTATAGCTATTGAAGATGAATACGGAGTAAGAGTACTTAGTAAAGATGGCGTAAATATTGGAATGAAGATTTTAACTCAAAAATATCTTGAAAAAACAGGTTTAACTTGGTGGGATATAGAAGGTTTAAGATCTCCAATGGATTATATTCCTTTAAAGGATGTAATATTACCATTTATTAAGTATGATAGTCCTATTCTAAATAGAGTACTAGAAGACATGAAAGATCAGATAGTATCTCCAGGTAGAAAAGGATATGAAAATAACTTTGTATTTGCAGGCTTACGTTATACTGTAGGAGTAGGAGGAATTCATTCTAAGAATGATCCTGAAATAATTATTCCTAAAGAAGATGAAATGCTTATAGACATCGATGTCGCATCTCTATACCCAAGTATGTTAATTGAATATGGGTTCTATCCTAAACATTTAGGACCTGAATTTCTAGAAGTATATTCTCAAATTAAAAATGAGAGAATAGAAGCAAAACATAATGGAGATAAGGTAAAGAATGAGACATTAAAGTTAGCTCTAAATGGTTTATCAGGAAATTTACAAAATGAACATAATTTTTGTTATAGCCCTGAAGCTGTAATGAAAATTAGAATTAATGGACAGTTATTATTACTTATGCTAGCTGAAAAGTTAACACAAGTAGGATGCCGAATCATCCAAGCTAACACAGATGGTTTATTTGTATTACTTAAGAAAGATAACTATCAACAGGTTAACACTATTTGTAGAAATTGGGAACAACTTACTAAACTTACTCTTGAAGAAGAGCGTTTTGAAGCTATGTACCAATACGCTATTAATGATTATATAGCAGTTAAAGAAGGATACCAAAAAACTAAAAATCCTGATTTAATTAAAACAAAAGGAATGTTTATTACTAAAGTATTATTAGGTAAAGGACTATCTGCAAAGATAATTCCTGAAGCTATAATAAAGTACTTTGTAGATGGTATACCGGTTGAACAAACTATTAAAGAATGTAAAGATATTAAGAAATTCTTAATGTCTGAGAAGACTGGTAAACAATGGCATGTTGAATATATGAATAAAGAGCAACAGAGAACTAATCGTTTCTATGCATCCACTAATGGTGGATATTTGTGGAAATGGAAAGATAACAATGGAGTACAAGCATATCAAAATATGCTATCTTCGTCTGGCGTTACTCTTTTAAATAAATTTGACGATAAACCAATAGAAGAGCGCAAAATTAATTATAGATATTATCTTAGAGAAGCTCTTAAGATAATTGAAGAATTACAACCAAGACAATTAGAACTGTTTTAACAGAATCTAACATATTGTATCAAATTCTTATAATTGTCATAAACTTTAATGCTTATGATACTAGAATTAGATACATCTCTATTAAACAAATTTAGTATATCAATTAATCAATTAGTATTTATTAGCCTTGTATTGAATGATAATCAAATAAATAATCAAGACATTCATGAACTTCTCAGCCGAGTTAATGAAGAAGAAATACAAGACTTAATTCAACGTAACATTATCGTAGTTACTATTTCTGACGATAATAAAATTTATAGTCCTTCAAAAGAACTACTTGATTTCATTAAAAAGAATGAACAGAGTATGTTTGACGAGTTCTATGAAGTATTTCCTATTTATGTAACAAGACCAGATGGAACTAGAGGTTTTCTTAGGTCTAACGTAAATAAATGTAGAAAAGAATATAACCGTATTATCGGTAAGTCTAAAGCGATGCACGAACATATCATGTCTTGTTTAAGATATGAAATAGATGATAAGTTGCAGACAGGTAAGATAGGTTATATGAAAACTATGTGGAAATGGCTCACTCAACACGAGTGGGAGTGTTACGAAGAGCAAATGAATGAACAACAAAATGCAGAATTATATGGAGCAACAGTTATTTAAGACACTACCGTATAAGACTATTGCTGAAGTAACTAATGAATCTGTTAGTTATATTCAAGCAAGAAAGGATAGAACTATTATTCCTCTTAAGACAAGATGGAAAAAGTTCAATAGAGTTTGTTGTGGAGGATTAGAACCAAATATGATTTTAACAATCGCAGGAGGTTCTGGATCTGGTAAATCAGCATTTGCAAATACGCTTGAAACTGATTTAATTGATCTTAATACAGATCAAGAAATTGTAATTTTAGATTTTTCGTTTGAGATGCTTAGTTATAGACAAATAGGTCGAAAGCTAAGTAATCGATTAAGACGCACTACCTCGGAATTATATAGTGCAGAAGACAGTATAGATGATGCTACATTTACTAAAGTAAAAGAAGAAGCAGAACATATTAAGAAGTATCAGATATATTATATAGATACTCCTAGTACTGTTGAAAATATCGAAAAAACTATAGATTATTTCCATGAAACAATTGCCAAAGATAAATGGTTAATTGTTATCCTAGACCATGCTTTATTGGTTGAAGGAGATACGGAACGTGGAACGATAGTAGATTTACAGAAAATGTTTATTCGTAAAAAGAAATTATCTAATACGAGTATTATACAGATTTCACAGATGAATCGAAATATTGAATTGCCTGATCGTATAAATAATCCATCTATGCATTTTCCGTTGCGTAGTGATTTAGCTGCATCAGATGCTATATTCCAAGCAAGTGACTATGTGATAGCATTATCACGTCCAGAATTACTTAATATTCAAAGTTATGGAGTCAATCGCTTACCTGTGAAGAATAAGGTATATCTACATTTTCTTAAAGTAAGAGATGCTGGAGAACCTTGTATATTAGAGTTTGACAATGAACTTAAGTATGGTAATCTGATAGAAACTGAAGGAAATACTACTATGCAGCAAAATGTAGTATTTAACAATAAAAATAGGCTGAAATTATGAAAAAGACTTTTACAATAACTACTCCGAATGCAAAATGTGATCCGACTGGTGAATATAAGAATTATCTTTTGAAGCGTTTGCTTACCAGTTATCCAGAATTAGTTATTGACGGTATTGATACTAAGGAAACTCCGTTTAGCTATCAGTACATTGGCCCGAACAACAAGATACGTTTTGGTGCTGATTTATTTTCAAAGTGTGACGTTGCTAAGTATATGGATTGCAAATATTGCCCATATGCTACACCATATTATCCTACTGAAAAAGTAGAAAATTATAATTTAGCAACACAGTTTGCTCTTGCAATGAAACGTTTAGACGACTATGCAAAAGCAAAACGTAATTATAAACCTCTGTACGATTTTCGATTAGCAGATGGAACTCCTGTTAAGGAGTATGGAAATTTTATCCAGGTTGGTTATAAACTAATTCCGAAGTACGATCTTAGTTATTTTAACACAATCAACGATGAAGAAAAAACTATCATTAATAACATTATTATTATGATTAATAATACTGAGATTAATGCAGAACTTAACATCTAATAACTTTTACTTTACATAATACAAATTTTAACATAATTTATCATAGACTATCATATCAAGTAAAGTAGTATAACCTATTTAATATGTTAATACTACCAACTGAAAAAAATATACCAAAAGTACAAAATCCTAGATTTTTAATACTTTTTGGAAAACCTAAAGCTGGTAAAACAACATTACTTTCTATGCTTGAAGGATGTCTTATAATAGACTTAGAAGGAGGTTCAGAATTTCTTGAAGCTCTTTCTATTCAAGCAAGAAGTGTAAGTGATTTAGGAGAAATTGCTAACCTAATACGTCAAAAAATTACTGAGACAGGTAAGAAGCCTTATAAGTATATTGCAATTGATAATGCAACACGCTTAGAAGAGATATGTTTACCATATGCTGCTACACTTTATAGGCAAACTCCTATGGGGAAAACCTTTAAAGGAGATGATGTAAGACAGCTTCCCAACGGATCTGGATATCTATATCTTCGAGAAGCAGTAAAGAAAGTAATTTTTATGTTTAAAGAGTTATGCGATAACTTTATTCTTATTGGTCATACTAAAGATAAGATGATTAATAAGGATGGTGAAGAGCTTACAGAAATGGCAATAGATTTAGTTGGAAGACTAGGTGATATTGTTTGTGGTGAAGCAGATGCTGTAGGTTATGTCTATCGAAAAAAGAATGAAACTCATATTTCATTTGAAGGTGGAGATAACTCAGTACGCGAAGCAAGAGCTCCTCATTTAAGAGGAAAAAACATAGTAATTGCAGAAAGTAATGAAAACAATGAGATTACTACTCATTGGGAAAGAATTTATTTACCAGAATAAAAAGATTAAGATATGTATAGTAAAGAAAGAGCACAACAGATAACAAAAAATGACGTTAGATTTATTCCTGCAGGCATTCATGAGAATGTACAATTAAAAAGTGCACGTTTAGCAGAATCTCCTACAGGTAATAAGTTTCTTGAAATTGTCTTTGAAAAAGATGGGGCAACCTTAACTCAGACTGAGTGGAAACCTACGAAGTTTGAAGGTATGGACGAAGCAGCATTACAGAAGAAAGAAGATACTCAATTTTCTCGTATGATGCAAATTTTGCTTTGTTTTTATAAAGATGAACAATTGATTTTCAATGGTTCTACATTTGAAGAGTTTGCTACGGAAGTAGTTAACTATTTAAATAATGCAGATAAGTCTAAGTTAGTAAGAGTAAAGATTGTATATAACAATAAAGGATATACTACTTTGCCTTCATATGCAAAATATACATTTATTGAGCCTATGATCTTACCCGATAGTATGACTTCTGCAATTGCTAAATTAGGTATTGACAATTTTGAAAAGCCTATTGTAGCAGATGTAGAAACTCCTGTAGATACACTTGATAGTGTAATTAAGAATGAAACAACTTCATTTAATACAGGTAATTTAAACGATTTGCCATTTTAATAAATAAGGTTTAAATTAAATGCCTACGCTAGGCTAATATAGCGATACGAGAGTGTGAGTAGAGTCTAACGAAAGCACTCTCGTTTGTTTTATGTCTAATTAAAAAATCAATTTAAAATGCGTTTATCAAAATTCATAAATAAACATTTCTTTAATAAAGACATAGATACAGTGGATCCTAACTACACGATTGAAAATATCAATGTAGATAAAAAGCGTGACGAGCTTAAAGAAGGGGATGTAATCTATGCTGCCATTTCTACTACGATCAAAGAAAATGGTAAGAAAAAAAGATTGAATCAACGAAAGGATCTTTATATGCTTAAAGATTCCTATGGTAAATTTACTTTCGTCGACTATCTTGGTAATGAATATAAAACCTCTCTTACAGGTATTAAAATTATTAATAGTTTAAGTAAGAAACTTAAAGAACAAGAAATAAATAATTTATTAGATACTTATGAAAGAGACCTAAAAGAAGCAGAAAGACTAAAGTATCTAGAGGAAAGTAAAAGTTTAGGATTCAATTTTACTGACCTAGAGCCAGAAGAGAAGTTACGTAGAACTGTCAAAGCTGGCATAAAGAATATATGGATGGTTGGTCCTGCCGGTTGCGGTAAGAGTACTATGGCTAGAAATATAGCAGAAGAGATGGAAATTCCATATCTATGTATTAGCTGTGGTATAGGGACATCAGCTACCGAGTTTATTGGTTATAAGTATCCGACGCGTGAATCTACTCGATTTGGAGAGTATTATGCGAAACCATCTATTATATTGATTGACGAGATAACGGCATTAGATCCAGCAGTTGCGCAAATTCTTAATGCAGCGTTAGCAAATGATGAAATTGAGACTACTACGGGCTTAGTTCATCGACATCCGAACTGTATTATTATTGCCACAAGTAATACATTTGGGTTTGGGTGTGATCGTCAATATGTGGCAAATAACCAATTAGATGCGTCTACTATAGACCGTTTTATTGGCGGTATTGTAGAAGTTACGTATTCTGCTAAGTATGAAAGTCAGTATGATTCTGAAGTAGTAGATTATATAAACACTTTACGTAGATTTGCTAAAGAAACAAATTTACGTAAGGTAATATCTACTCGTATGGTTCAAGCTGGTCATACTCTTAAGTATAATCACTTTATGGATTGGAAACAAAGACTAATTATAAATTGGTCTGAAAATGAGAGAAAGACATTAGAACAATGGTTGGAGTCTAGTGATGAAACTCCTGCGAAAAAAAAAATCTAGTTAGTTATGAAAGAATTATTATATAATTATGATAGCATTACAGATTTTTACAATGATGCAATTACTCCTACTCCAGAAGGAAATTCTAATGATCTTAACACTCATTTAAAAACTGAAAAAAAAGATTTTAGAGGATTATCTATAGATGATATACAAAAGAGTAAGTATTGCTATCTTAAAGGTTTAGATGGTCTTAAAGAAATAGAATTAAATGTTGATTTAGGAGGTTCTAAACGTAGTTATACTTATGACGAGTTTGATGGAGATGACATGAATTATGATAGATTACTTGAAGGTTTTCCAGCAATGAGAAAACGAGTAAAAACTCATGGAATAGGAAGTGGACGTCTTATAAACGTATATGTAGTAATATCTGAAAATTGCAACATAGGTTATAAAGAAATGCTTAATAAAGCCTATACAGCTATACAAATTGTAGATATGCTTGAAAATATAGGATATAGAGTTGCAATATATGCCTGTGATTCTACTAGAGATGCTTATGGTAGCTGGAGAGAAGAAACAGGTGTAATATATGAAGTACGTGTATGTTTAAAGAAACATGAAGATTCTATGAATAAAGGATTAATATTAAATGGTATTAGTCCTTGGTTTTTTCGTTATTATATGTTTGCTCATCAAAAAGGTCATTACAAAAATGGCTGGGGAATGGGACATGCTATACCACTTAATATAGAGCAAACAAAAGAAAATATAGTAATTAATCATGGTCAGTGTCTATCTAAAGAATCTGCTGATGCAAAATTGAAACAAATTGAAGAATTATTCAAGGTAGATTAGAAACGTTAAGCCATAAAGAGCTATTATGCTATTCCTAAAGTATAATGATGAGATGTAATGAATGATAGGTGTAAGTCCTATGATACATATTTATCTTGACAGTTTGGAGAAAATTATAGTCTTTAATATTTTTTAAAGAATTTTATTGTTCTCTGCTTAACTATATGAGAATTCGAGCCTGAGTTGATGGTCAAGTCGCTCTTGAATATAGAACCAAGGGTTTTCTTTATTTTTAGTTAATCTATGCAAACATAGAACTGTAAAAAATAATTTATTATATTAACAAACAATAACAAATTTTATCCTATAGTGTGAGAGCCTATAGGATATACGGAATGTTCTTTAGAAAAGGAAAGATACTAATGTAGTGGGTTCGATTCCCACACATTCCACAATAAAAATCATATATTATGTATGACAAAAGAAGGGTTAAAACCCCTACTAATATTACTTTAGATTATATCTTATCTAAAGTAACAGAGTATGATATATATACTCACTATCTTGGACAATTTAAAGTAGGCGCTATTTATAATAGTCCATTCCGTAAGGATAAGAATCCTTCTTTTGGAATATACTATA
>OJQA01000020.1_pt1 | contig 103705 bp, 78 predicted proteins | sample 1598661 | NCBI WGS metagenome assembly OJQA01 (sample SAMN03922454, study PRJEB24848) | human gut metagenome | isolation source: stool sample | host: Homo sapiens | place: Germany | collected 2009-11 | reverse complement strand
TAAACATAAAAAACATACAAAATATTTGCGGCCAAGGCGGGAAAAGAAGGTGTAATTAAACGGATGGTGTGCTGAAACAGAAGGACGAAAAGAACGAGACTAAGACTCCCGGCTGAACAGGAAGGGACTTTGCCGGAAAAAAGTCCGGACTTTTTATAACCTAGTCCGACCTAAAAAAAGAAAAGCCGGACCGGCGAGAGCAAAGTTTGCAAGCACTTACGAAAAATAAAGATTACAACGCCGGTAAAAAGCGGATACATATATGTGCTAAAGCATAAAGAGCATGAACACAACCGATAATCCATAAAAAAAGAAACGGGCGTCCACATACACTTGTGTGAATATGGGACGCCCGTTAAAAAATGCTTTAACTGCTCCGGCCAAAGACGACTGACAGCCGGATGATGATACGATTTTCGGCCTTTACTGAGCTACCTGGCGAGCTTTAAAGTCGGTAATGGTGGCTTTAAAATTACCGGATTGCTTCAAAGGGAAGAAAAGCGTACTGATGAATTTATGCGAAGACTTTCCTTTATCGTCAAACCAGAAGGTGCGGGTGGTCAAGTTATCCACCAACTTATCGTTGACATAAAGACGAGTGGCGGTATTGGTACCTTCGACACGGATTCGGGCCGTAGTATTGGGTTCGAGACGATAACGGAACTTATAGAGATAGCCATCGCGAGCGAAGCCGAGCATACCGGATACGGGATCGGACAGATAGAATGTGGTATAGTCGCTGGAAAGCAATACTGTACCCGGAGTTTCGTAAGCATCGGACGCCTGTACGGTGAACTCCACGGCATAGTTGTAACCTATACCCTGCTTGCTGAATGTTTTGTTGGGTTGAAGCTGAGCGAACTGCTCTACCACGCCATTATCACCAACGGCATAATAATAGCCCAACTCATTAACGCCCGGAGCTTCGGACAGCTGGCGGCGCTCCTGGTTAAATGTTTCAAAAGGAACCGTTGTAGAAGCAGCCGTCCACATTTTTGTAGAAAGGGTTTGCATTGCCGGCATAATACGATGATGAACATCACTTACGGAAATGCCGTTGCCTACATGATCGTTCCACACGGCAAACATACCCCCTTCGATATTGGGGTTACCTTCCTCAAAACGCTCACCACCCACGTTGGCCGGTGTCCAGTTTTTATAAAGAGATTCAATATTGAGATAATCATAATAATATCCGGCAATGGGCACTATGTAAACATAACCGTCGGGAATGCTGACAATGTGGTATCCCTGCTTAATCATTTCCTTGGGTTGCGCATAGCCATTGTACCAGCAATTCATCAAGACGTCCTTGCTCTTGACGGGAGTTGTTCCGTTGGCATGGGTGAGGGCTCCCCAAACACAGGCCTGCTTGCCGTACTTCTCGACCAGACGGATACAATGGTCGGTAAAATCGCGGAACTTTTCCACGACCTGCTTGTCGGCATTGGAATACTCGTCGGTACCGACATGCACGCGTTTGCCCACGAACACGGGATTATCGCCCTCGAGATATTCGCTGAAAAGCGTATCGACAAAGGCATAGGTTTCGGGGTTAAAAAGATCAAGATGGTCCATGCCATACTTCTGGCTGCCGATAGACGGCTTGTATTGCGTAAAGGCCAGCGAATGCGCCGGCACGTCGATTTCGGGAATAATTTCTACCCCCAGACTGTCGGCAAAAAGCTGGAAAGCGCGGAACTCATCCTTGGTATAATGGCCGTCGGGAGCTGCCAGACCTGGGAACTTATCACTCTCCAGACGAAAAGCGGCATAGGTTTTGTCCCAATCCTGATCAAAGAACTGTTTGAAGCCATTGTCATTAAGATGCACCTGAAGGGTATTCATCTTATAATAAGACATGACACGCACCAATTTTTTAAGATAGGACATGGGGAAGAACTTACGACCGCAATCAATCATGAAACCGCGTAGGGCATAGGAAGGACGGTCGGTCACCTTTCCGCAAGGAATCTCCTTGCTTTTCTCCGTCAGCTGCAGGAACGTACGTGTGGCATAATACAGCCCCTGACGAGCATCGGCCGACAGCTCGACGGTTTTGCCAACCTCGACGGTATAGTTTTCTGTTTTAGTCTTGTTCTTACCCAACTTCAGCACGACATCACCCGGCTGAGATTTACCGGTAACGATTTGCGGCCGATAGCCGTGGAACATGGCATAGTCGTCAGCCAACAATTCGGCCACGTTCTGCAAATCAGACGAAGCCTTTTTAGGCACCACGATGCGGAAATTATCAGCCAGGACGAATGATCCCGACGCCGACTTCCATTGCATAATTTCAGGAATCGTAAACGGTTTCTTTACGGGCTGCTCGGCAGCACCTGCCGGAAAAAAAGTGCATACCGCCAAAGCTAAAGCCATCCAAATTTTCTTCATAGTATAAAAAATGGGGTTAAACAATACGAAAAATATATTTACAAAGGTATCACTTTTTTTACACAGAGCGCAGATATTCTATTTTTTTAAGGAAAATCACGGTATTGAACTTTACTGTTCTACAAAAAACTCAGTTAAAAACAAAATGTTCTTTCAATCCAATCGTTTTTTGCGTAACTTTGTCCGTTCAAAAAAAACGAAATGGTCAAAATTCGTATGGAAGAAGAAATCTTGAAACAAAAAGTACAGAAATGGATTGTTTCCATTTCCACTTTAATTTTACTGGGAAAATTCATTGCCTATTGGATGACGCATTCGGTAGGTGTTCTGACTGATGCATTGGAAAGCATTGTCAACGTAACAGCAGGTGTAATCAGTTTGTTCAGCCTGCGCTATGCTGCCCAACCCAAAGACAAAGAGCACCCGTTTGGACACGGAAAAATGGAATTGATTTCGGCTTCGATTGAAGGTATTATGATAACTATTGCCGGCGGATTCATTATATACGAAGGAATGAAACGCCTGTTCCTCCCCGAGCCGATACAGAAACTGGACATCGGTATTTATATCATCGCCGTTTCGGGGCTGCTCAATTATATGATGGGATGGTACAGCGTACGCATGGGACGACGCTACAACTCCATGGCACTGGTGGCCGGAGGAAAACATCTGCAATCGGACACCTACTCGACTATCGGACTGATTATAGGCTTGCTACTGCTATACATGACACACATCGCCTGGATTGACAGTGCACTGGCACTGGTGTTCGGAATGATTATCATCGTAACAGGAATATCCATACTGCGCAAAACGACCGACAACCTGCTGGACCATGCTGACGAGGAACTGCTCAAAGAACTGGCAGACCAAATCAACAAGGCAAGAAGCGACGAATGGATTGACATTCACAATGTAAAGGTAATCAAATCAGGTTCGTTCCTGTATTTGGACTGCGACCTGACCATCCCCTGGTACTATAACATTGAACACGGGCACGAACTGGGCAAACAACTGCACGACGTATTGTCGAAGCAACTGGCACAGAAGCTACAAATGACCATCCATCTTGACCCGTGCAACATATTTGACATTCCCCGCTGTCATGCCTGCGGTTTGAAACAATGTCCGCACCGGAGAGAAAATTTCAAGCAACTGGAGGAAATATCACTCACCCAACTGACTTCAAACCAAGCTGAAAAAGGAGACTAAATACGCAAACTGCATGAACACGGAAAGCCCACTGCTGCAATTTGACGGACTGAAAATCGGCTATCGCCGGAAAAAAGCAATTACCCAAGAATTGTGCGGACAACTATGCAGCCATAATCTGATATGCCTGATTGGGAGAAACGGGGCCGGAAAATCAACTTTGCTCCGAACACTGGCCGGGCTGCAACCTCCCATAGACGGAGAAGTCCGCCTGAACGGGCGAATGCTCACCACTTACTCACACCGGGACATGGCCCGTATGATGGCCATTGTGCTAACCGACCGCATTACGGACGACAACATCACGGCACGCCAAGTAGTTGAAACCGGACGATACGCTTATACCGGATGGAGCGGCCGACTGTCGGAAGAAGATCACCAAATTGTAGACAATGCCTTAGCTACAGCATCTTGTAAATCATTGGGAAGCAGAACGATGTGTTCCTTAAGCGACGGCGAGCAACAAAAAATACTCATGGCCAAAGCTATAGCCCAACAAACGCCACTCATCCTGCTGGACGAACCTACGGCCTTTTTAGACTACACAACTACGCCTGCCTGGCTCCACCTGTTGCATCGACTGGCTCACGAAGAAGGAAAGGCGATAGTCTTTTCATGTCATGACATTGAAACCGCACTGCGAACATCCGATGAAGTGTGGGTAATGCACGAAGGAAAACTGCTGACAGGAACGCCATCACAACTGGCGCAGGACGGTACGATAGGAAAATGTTTCAATTCGGAATACGTACATTTCAATGCGCAAAATCTACGCTTCGACATTACCCCAAATACCTGAAGCGAATTAAACTCTCAAAAAAAAGATAACCGCTCCCGTCAATAACTCCATAGAGCAGGATAAAGAAACTACCGGTTGGTCTTACGATAACTCAATACGGCCCATCCGTCAAACAATACGGCAAAAACCACCAGAATCCCCAAAGGACGGAAAAGGTCGGAAATATGACTCCCCTTGAGATAGACAGAACGCATGATTTCAATAAAATACGTAAGCGGATTGGCGGCTGCCACCCACTGAGCCCAAAGCGGCATACTACGCACGGGTGTAAAAAGACCGCTCATCAGCATAAGTACAAGAATAAAGAAAAACATCACGAACATAGACTGCTGCATGGTTGACGAATGGTTGGACACCATCAATCCTAATCCGGAAACAACCAGAATAAACACGGCCGCCGACAAATAAAGAAAGCCAAGACTTCCTATCGGACGAATCTGATAGACTACAACGGAAAGCAAGATACAAAGCGTCAGCACAACCATGCCTACAACCCAATAGGGAAAGAGTTTGCCCAAAATAAACGTAAATTTTCCTAACGGCGTTACATTGAGTTGTTCCATCGTTCCACGCTCTTTTTCACTGACAATATTGAGGGTTGGCAAAAAACCGCACAAAATGGTCAGCAGCATTACCATCAGAGCCGGCACCATAAAATGTTTGTAGTCAAGCTGAGGATTGAAAAGATAGCGCTCAGACAAACTGACCGGCATCACCCGAACCGGTTGTTGGCAAAAATCCGTAACGACTGTCGTCATATAACTGACTCCCAGCCCGCCCTTGGTTCCATTGATGGCATTGGCCGAAACCTGTACTACGGGACTGCTGTTTCGCTCAAGATCGCGTTCAAAATGGCGCGGGATTTCCAGGATTACGTCGGCCTCCCCTGTTCCTACCATCTGCAGAGCCTGGCTGTAATTGGGAACCATTGCCGTTAGCGTGAAGTAGTCGGTAGAAGCGACTTTCTCAACCAGACGCCGCGAAGTCATGGTGTGATCATTATCGACCACACATACCATATTATACTTGATTTCCATATTGGCGGCCCAGGGCATAAGCAGCATCATCAGGCAGGGAAAAATAAAAATCAGGCGAGGAATCAGTCCGTCGCGGAACATCTGTTTAAACTCCTTTTCTATAATATATCTCAGCACCATAGGTCTATTGAAATTTAATCCAAGCGTTTCTTAAAGCGACTCAAACTGGCTGTCAACAATACGACAGCCATACCACACAATACAAGAAATTCTGTCCATACACTGCTCCAGCCCATTCCGGCAATCATCACCTTGCGCACTGCAGCAATATACCATCGGGCAGGAATAGCCTCGGCCAACAGCTGCAACGCCACAGGCATACTCTCTATGGGAAAAATCATGCCAGAAAGCAACATGGTTGGCATCATGAGCGACAACCCTGCAAGCAACATGGCTGCTACCTGAGTCCGGGCCAAGGTAGAAATAAGCAACCCTAACGAAACGGCTACAAACACGAAGACCAAACTCAACACCGAAAGCAGCCAAAGGCTTCCGGCCACCGGCACATGAAGCACCCACACCGCAACAACCAACACCGAAAGCAAATTAACACACGAAAGGAGAAAATAAGGAACGACCTTGGAAAGAATAATGAGTAAAGGACTCACAGGGGTAACCAAAAGCACTTCCATGGTTCCCGTTTCCTTCTCACGCACAATAGAAATAGACGTCATCATGGCACAAATAAGCATCATGATAAGCCCCATCACACCCGGCACAAAATTATAAGCACTCTTCATTTGCGGATTAAAAAGAAGATGCGACTGCACGGTTACCCGGTCATGACCTTGGCCAGCCGCCATTTCCGAAAGCAGCACGCCACGGGCATAATTCACCATCATACTGGCCGTATTAGGGTCAGTTGCATCTACCCATATCTGAATGGCTGCAGGACGCGCTGCTGACTGAAGGCCCCGTTCAAAATCAGGACTGAAACCGACGACTATATCCGTACGCCCCTGCCGAAAAGCGCGATCAACGTCGGTCACAGACGACAACTTTCCCACATATACGAAACGCGGATTGGCGGCCAAACGATGCGTCATACGCTGCACCGTGGCGTCAGTCGTTGGCAACAACACCATTAACCGGCTGTTGTTGACTTCGGTAGAGATGGCAAAGCCCAAAATAACCAGCAAAGCCACCGGAAGGCCCAGCAAAATCAGCATGGTGCGCCGGTCACGAAAAATGTGACAAAACTCTTTCCGAACAAAAGCTGCAAACTGTTTCATGGCCTCACTCTATATTTATTCAGACGCTTCTTCACGCACTGTTTCTTTATTCCGTTCTGTCGGCGCCGCGTGCCAAATGGCGGAACACCTCATCCATGTCAGCCGCCCCATAGCGGCGCTTGAGCCCCTCGGGCGTGTCCAGCGCACGGATAGCCCCGTCGACCATAATGGATACTCGGTCGCAATAAGCAGCCTCATCCATATAGTGAGTCGTCACAAAGATAGTTACTCCCCGGCCTGCCGCCTGATAAATATATTCCCAAAAACGCCGACGCGTAGCCGGATCAACTCCTCCCGTAGGCTCATCCAGAAAAACCAATTCCGGATCATGCAAGATTGCGGCGGCAAAAGCCAACTTCTGCTTCCACCCCAGCGGAAGCTGCGATACCATGGTACGACGCTCTTCCCACAATCCCAAATCCTGAAGCAGCTGGGTTGAACGCGACTTAATCAGACTGGCCGGAACACCATAAATGCCACCAAACAAGCGCAGGTTTTCTATGACTGTCAAATCATCATAAAGCGAAAAGCGCTGACTCATATAACCGATGTGACGCTTGATGTGCTCCTGTTCGTGAAGCACATCGCACCCCACCACGCTACCTCGCCCCTCCGTAGGCTGAAGCAACCCGCTGAGCATACGCATAGCGGTAGTCTTACCGGCTCCGTTGGCACCCAAGAATCCGAATATCTCACCGCGTCTTACCGCCAGCGAGATATGGTCAACCGCCGTAAAATCACCAAAACGCTTGGTCAGCCCTTCTACCTTAATCACGGTATCATCAGTACCTCCGCCCGTATCACGCTCAAGCGGAGGCGGACAAAGCACATCGGCATGACGACGCAACAAATCCTCGGGTTCCCCTACATCCACCACATGTCCGTGCTGCATAAACGCCATGCGATGACACCGGCGGATTTCGTCAATATAAGGTGTAGCCACCACGATACCAATGCCTTCTTTCGCAAAGCGCTGCAACAAGCTCCAGAATTCAGCCCGCGACACGGCATCGACTCCGGTTGTGGGTTCGTCGAGCAAGAGCAGACGCGGACGATGAATCAAGGCACAGCAAAGCGCCAGTTTCTGCTTCATTCCTCCCGACAGCTGCCCGGCCCGACGGCGCCGAAACGGCTCCAACTGTACGTAAAGGTCGTAAATCAGGTCTTTGTTGTCAGAAAACGACACACCAAACAACGAGGCAAAGAAATTCAAGTTCTCCTCCACCGACAAATCAGGATAGAGCGAAAAACGCCCCGGCATATAGCCTACATGGCGCCTCACATAGCGCCAGTCACTCACCACGTCGTGCCCCTGCAGGCTTATCGCTCCCTTGTCGGGCAAGAGCAACGAAGCCAAGAGCCGGAACAATGTCGTTTTTCCGGCTCCGTCGGGACCAATCAGCCCGAATATTTCCCCTGCCTGCATGGCCCATGACACATCATCTACGGCCTGCACTCCGCTACCGTGGCGTTTACTCACGCCCTTAAGGCGCAAAAGTGCGTCATCGTCAGCAGACGCACTGACATCGGGATGCTTATTTCTTGAAAACCACTTCACCATACATACCCAGTTTGATGCCCCCGTCGTTACGCACCGCAATCTTTACGGCATACACCAGGTTGGCCCGTTCATCACGTGTCTGAATGGTTTTGGGCGTAAATTCTGCCTGATCCGAAATCCAGGTAACACGACCGTCATAACGCCTGTATCCCTCGCTCCCGTCATCGGCATAAACCACGGCTTTCTGTCCCAGTTTAATCCGGCTGACCACCGAACCTGGCACATAAGCCCTCAAAAACACCCGGCTCATATCGGCCATACGGAAAAGCGGTGTGCCCACTCCTACTACCTCGCCGGCTTCTGCATATTTGGTTAATACCACGCCATCCATGGGAACCTGAATGTGGCAGCGACGTATCTGGTCGTCAATCTCGGCTATCTGATAGCCCGTGGCCTGCTGCCTGCTTTCAACCGACTGATTGCCGGTAGTCAGGGTGGAAAGTTGCGCTTCCAGCTGTCGGCTCAACACGCCCAACTGTGCTTCAGCGTCGTCAAGCTGCTGCTGCGTGCCGGCTCCGCGAGCCACGAGATCGCGCAGGCGGTCAACTTCAATCCGGGCACGCTCTATCTGCCGCCGGGTGGCGGCTACCTGTTTGGGCACATCGGTACGCTGGTGAAACAAGGCCGACCTGCTGGACACGAGCCCGGCCCTTTTCAGGCTGAGAGGCACCGTATCAACCAGCCCCACCTCCTGCTGCACCCGGAGTGCATCGCCTTCCTCCACATCCAGACGACAGAGCCTGCCGCCCGTTTCGGCTGACACCACAACTTCCGTACTTTCAAAAATACCGGTTGCATCGGTCTTCAAGGTTTTCTCACGGCAGGACACGAGTCCCGCCGGAATGGCCACCAACCCGATTAAAGCCAGCGCCACTATCCTGACGGACATACGATTAGTCTTCATGGGTTATAAATTTCCAGTTATACACTGCATTCTTATATTGTATGGCATGGAGGGCCCGCGCCTTGCGGGCGGCATGCTCCGCCGTGACCTCCTGCAACATGTCGTTGACCGTCATTACCCCCAGCGCGGCCTTGGCCTCGGCTGCCTGCCGGATATTGGCCCGCAGGCTGATCAGTTCGTCATCGTCGTTCATCATACGCTGCCACTGATCTATTTCAACCGACGTCTGCCGGGCTTCCATGCGTTTGTTGAGCAGGAATGTCTGCCGGGCGGCTTCTACTTCCTGCTTACGTTGTGCCACCTTCAGGCGGTCGGACTTAAAGGTATAGAAACGGCTGATGTTCCAGGTCAGCCGTACGCCGGCCACCATATATGGCGAAAACTTGTTTTCAAGCACGTCGAGCCCCGGCTTTCCATAGGCGGCCTGCATAAAAATGCCCAGTTGCGGCCGCAAACCTACATTCAGGGCGTGCCGCCGCGTATCCAGCTGCTGCAACTGCAAGTCGTAAAGCAGCATTTCGGGACGTGCGTCAAAATTCGGATCGTCATACGTTCCGCCCGAAACCTCCGGCTCCACCAGCCGGCCGGGGTCAACCGACGGCAGGCCGGTAAGCAGCGCCAACACACTGCAATAGGCCAGCCGGCCGCAATACAGCTGTATGGAATCCTGACGTGCCTTAATCTGCTCTACCCTTACGGCGTCGAGGTCGGCACTGCCAGCCACGCCCTTTTCGCACCAGGCTGCCACCTGCCCGTAGTTACGCTCCAGCTGGCGCTGCCAGATGGAATTCTGCTCCAGTTGTGCCGTAAAAAGCAAGATGCCGAAATAAAGCTGGTTGACCCGTTCGCGCAGGGCATACAGCCCCACTTCTACCTGCTGCCGGTCGACGGCGGCTCCCGCCCGGATGTCGGCCTGGTTGCTCTTGATTTCGCCGCCATCCCAAATGGTCTGGTTCAGTTCAAGCATGGCCCGGTACTGATCCTGCGAAAGTGCGTCAACCTGCACGCCCGGAAATTCAAACGGAATCTTCGTCACGTCCGACTGCCACGTGCCCTGCGCCGTCAGCCGGAGCTGGGGCAGATAACCCCGGGCTGCATTGTCAATCGAATACTGCGCCAGACGCTGAATGATATTCATGCGCGACAATTCGGGATAATGCCGGCGCGCCAACTGGTAGCAACTGTCTATGGTCAGTTGCGCACGGACTGCGAGCGGAAACATCCACCCTGCCGCCACCAGCCAGACTATCAGGTAAAAAAGCTTTCTGTTCATGACTTGAGTTTTAAACGTTGGCGTATGACCCGGACATTCTCCTCCTTGCGGCGCTCCAGAAAAGCGGCACGCTGTGTGGGATCAGCCACAAAGAAGGGGTCAAGCAGACTGCCGGCCACAAAATAAAACACGTTAAGCGACACCATGTCGATAATAAGATCTTCACAGGTAATGGGAGCAATCTCCCCCTTACGCACGAGTTCGTCCACCTCGGGCTGCAGATGACCTACCACGGTCTGCATCAGACGGAACATCGGCTGGCGCACACGGTTCATGCGCTCACTGTCGGCCGCTGAAATTTCGTGGAGCAAAAAGCCCGGCAGTCCGGGATTGGCCGCCAGGAAGTCAAAATGCGACCGCAGCCCTTCCTCAATACGCTGCATGAAGGGCAGATGACTTTTCATAAAAGCCTGAAGCAAAGCGTGCCCCATCAGCTGCAACTTGGCTTCGAACACCTCATGAAAAAGGCGTTCCTTGGTACCGTAATAATAATGAAGCATGGCATGCGTTACTCCTGCCCGCCGCGCTATGGCTACGGTTTTGGCGCCGGCATATCCCTTGGTCAGGAACTCAGCTTCGGCGGCCCTCAATATGGCTTCCTGCCGGTTGGATTTCTCGTCTTTCATAGTCAGCATGCTATGGACGCAAACCATAGCTAACAATTTTGTTAATATAATCGCAAATGTACGAAAAAAAACATATCCGACAAACTTGCGCCTCGTTTTTAATATGCCCCGCCCGCCTTTTTTTTGCGACCGGAAAAACCATCTTTCTCGACGCCTGTCAATCCGCAACCCAACATCCGGCACCTCATTCTTTTTACAAGGCATCTTGTTTGTTTTTCCCGGCATCTGAAATTTTTTTCTCACCCCACGGCTCGACACAGCAGCCACACGCTCAAAAAAAGGCTAATTATTAGTAAAACATTTTACTATTATAAAAAAAAGCCATAACTTTGCACCCGATAACACCCAACGCACATAACATCTATACATCATGGAAGCTCATGACGGACTCCTGGCGCGCGCATGGATTATTCAACTCATCCATACGCGAAAAGCGGTACGCCTGGCTATGCGCAGGGCTCTGAAGAACAGTGGAGCGGGTATTAGTTTTGAAATGTTTCAAGTGCTCAACTGTCTTTGGCAGGAACACGGCATCAGCCAGCAGATGCTGGCCGAACGCTTAGGCAAGAACAAGGCCTGCCTGCCCAACCTCATGACACAACTGGAAAAACGCGGTTACATATACCGCGAGGAAGACACTCACGACCGACGGAACAAACTGGTTTACCTGACCCCCGCCGGAAAGGAGTTTCAGCGCCAGGTCATGCCGGCCATCTACCGCGTTTACCAACATATTGAAGCTTCGCTCAGCCCTGACACCATCAGTCAGAGCCAGGGTAACTTAAAGACATTACATGAAATTCTGGAAAAATTTTAAACACTTCCTGACGGGGCTTATCCTGCTGGCCCCTCTTCCTGCCGCCACCCAGCCCCGCCTGCTGCTGAGTGTAGACAGCCTGCTGCAACTGGGCATGGCGCAGAACGTGCAGCTGCGCATCCTGCGCCAACAAGAAGAGATGGCGCGCTCAAGAGCCAAAACGGCCCGCACGGCCAAGCTTCCCGAGGTTCAGGTAGGACTGAAAGGCGGCTACCTGGGGCAGCCCATCGTGTTTCGCGAAGGACTCTCACACCCCACCCGGCCACAGTCGCCCCACTGGCTGCAGAACTACGAAATCGACCTTTCGCAACCCATCTACCAGGGAGGCCGGATACGCTATTCCATAGAAAAGGCCGACATCGAACAAAAAATTGCCGAACTGCAGACCCTGCAGAACGAGGCCGACATCAAGCTCGCCCTGCTGGAACAATACATGCAACTCTTCAGCCTCTACAAGCAGCAAACCGTACTGGCCCGCAACATCGAAGAATCAACCAAGCGCCTTGAAAACATCAAGAGCAAGAAACGGCAGGGCCTCATCACCAACAACGATGTGCTGCGCAGCGAGCTGCAACTGACCAACGACCGCCTGGCCCTGCAGGAAGTAGACAACAGTCTGACGCTGATGTCACAGCAACTCGACATTCTGCTGGGTCTGGACGAGCAGACACTTATCGTACCCGACACGACCCTGCTGCGTCAAATCAACCCCACGTCGGATTATGCGGACTATCTGCAAAAAGCATATCGTGACGACTGGACCATGCGACGCCTGCGTCAGGAAACCCAACTGGCGCTCAACAACCAGCGGCTCGTAAAGGCGGAATTCCTGCCCCAGCTCTCCCTTTACGCCGGCAACACACTGGCGCGCCCCATTACCCGCACCATGGCCGACTATTACAACAACAGCTGGAACATCGGACTGACCCTGAGCTATCCGCTCTCATCGCTCTACAAAAACCGGCACAAGCTGGAAGAAGCCCGTCTGAACATCGACGCCTCACAGCAGCAGGAAGAACTGCGCAAACAGTCGCTGCGCATGGAAATCCGCACGGCCCTCATCCGACATCAGGAAGCACAGGACCGCGTCAAAGCTCTGGAACTTTCAGTGCGCCAGGCCCGCGAAAACTACCGCATCATGCGCAACCGGTATTTTGGCCAGCTCAGCATTCTGACCGACCTGCTCGACGCCAACAGTGTGCTGCTCGACGCAGAACTGCAACTGACTACGGCCCGTGCCCGTGTCATTTATACTTACTACGAATTACAAAAGGCCTGTGGCCTGCTATAAAAACATATAAGTCATGGTATCACTCCAACAAAAGCGCCGGCAACTGCGGCGCGTCCGCATCCGCAACATCATCATCAACGTAGTGTGCATCATGCTGGTGCTGTGCGGAATCAGCTGGACAGCAGCCTACTTTTGGCGCTATGCCAATTACGAAGTCACCAACGACGCCTTCATCGACCAGTATATCGCTCCTGTCAATATCCGCGTAGCCGGTTACGTCAAGGAGGTACGTTTCAAGGAACACCAGTATGTTCATCGTGGCGACACCCTTCTTATACTGGACGACGAAGAATATCGCATCAAGGTCATGGAAGCCCAGGCCGCCCTGCTTGATGCCGAAGGCTCAAACGAAGTGCTTCACTCCGGCATCCGCACCTCTGCCACCAATGTCGACGTTCAGCAGGCCAACATCGATGAAGCAAAGGCCAAACTGTGGCAAGCCGAACAGGACTACCGGCGCTATCAGAAACTGCTTGAGGAGGAATCCGTTGCCCAACAACAGTTTGAGCAAGCCAAAGCCACCTACGAATCAGCCAAAGCGCGCTATGAGGCCCTGATAGGGCAGCAACGCATGGCCCGCTCCCAGTTTACGGAAACCAACCGGAAGCAGAAAAACATGAAAGCCGCCATCATGAGCCGCCAGGCTGCCCTGAAACTGGCCCGGCTCAACCTGTCGTACACCGTAGTGACGGCGCCGTACGACGGCTACACGGGCCGCCGCACACTGGAGCCGGGGCAGTACGTTTCGGCCGGTCAGACACTGACCTACATGGTACGCAATCAGAACAAGTGGGTCACGGCAAACTACCGCGAGACACAAATTGAAAGCATCTACGTAGGACAGAAGGTACGCATTACCGTCGACGCGCTTCCGGGACGCACCTTCTGGGGACGTGTTACGGCCATTTCCGAAGCCACGGGTTCCAAATATTCACTCGTACCCACGGATAACTCTGCCGGCAACTTTGTCAAGGTGCAGCAGCGCATTCCCGTGCGCATTGAGTTCACGCAGGTGGATTCAGCCGACATCAGCCGCCTGAGGGCGGGCATGATGGTGGAAACAGAAGCCATCAAACGCTGACAAATTCCATCTTTCCCGACAAACATCATCAACCTCCGATTTCTCTGACAGCACATGGTATCACTTAATCTGCCGCTACGCTCATGGGTGCCGCAATGGTTAGGAATCATTGTGGCCTTTGTCATCATTCTGCCGGTATCCATGCTCAACGGAGCCTACACGGGCAGCATGCAGGAGGTTTCGGGCACACTGGGCGTGCTGAGTGAGGACATCACCATGGGCTACTACGCCACTTCGGCCGGCATGGCCGTGGCCTACCCCATTGTTACAAAAATCAACACCAACCTTACGCCCAAGACCATGCTGCTTTGCGACCTCACGCTGCAGGCCATTCTGAGCTTTCTGTGTGCACGGTCGACCAGCATCGACCTGATTATCTTTCTCAGCTTTCTGATTGGTTTTCTGAAAGCCTTTGTCATGCTGTGGTTTATTTCAAACATCAAAAAGTTTTTCAGTCCTCACGACATCCGCAGCGAATTCTATTCCTACTTTTTTCCCATCGTATTTGCCGGCGGACAACTTTCCATGGCCCTTACGGCCCAGCTGGCTTATTACTACGACTGGAAATACATGTACTATTTCATGATGATTATGCTCATGCTGGCCATTCTGCTCATTCTGATATGCTTCAAATATGCCCGAAGGCCGGTATATATCCCCTACAAGGAAATGGACTTCCGCAGCATGCTGCTGGCAGCCTCCTCGCTGCTCATGGCCATGTATGTGCTGTGTTACGGAAAGACGCTCGACTGGTTTGCCTCGTCCAAAATAATCTGCTACACCCTGCTGGCCCCCGCCCTGCTGGCCCTGCTGCTATGGCGCCAGCAACACGCCGAAAAGCCCTATGTCAGCCTCAAGCCGCTGGGCAGCTGGAAGCGGCTGCTGGGATATTTCTACATGCTGATGATCATGTTTTTCAGTTCTACCAGCACCCTCGTAACCAACTACCTGACAACCATACTGAAGGTTGACAGCGTACACACCAACAGCCTTTGCCTGTGGCTATTGCCGGGCTTTGCGCTGGGCGGATTCATCTGCTTCTGGTGGTTCAGGTGGCAAAGATGGCGTTTCCGTTTCCTGATTGCGGGCGGTATGTTCTGCTTTGTCATTTATTTCGCCATTCTTTATTTCGGCGTCAGCCCCACCAGCACTTATGAGATGCTCTATCTGCCCACGTTTTTCCGCGGACTGGGCATGATGACCCTGATTATTGCTTTCGGCCTGTATGTAGCCGAAAATCTGGAATTCAAATATTTGCTTTCCAACGCTTTCTTCGTCATTCTGTTCCGCTCTGCGCTCTCGCCCGTTTTGGGCATGTCGGTGTGTTCCAACGCACTCTACCACCTGCAACAGAAAAACTTCTATCTGCTTTCGGAGTCGGTAACAGCTGCCGATGCGCTGGCTTACAACAATTACACCTCCTCGCTGCAAAGCGCCCTGGCGCAGGGACACGGCATGAGCGAAGCCGAACAACTGGCCACCACCTCGCTCTACAACACCCTCTACCAGCAAAGCCTGCTGCTTTCGCTGAAAGAGATGCTGGGCATACTGCTTATTGCCACGCTTATCATTGCCGTGGTATCACGCTTCATTCCTTTCCACAAGACGGTACGCGTCAAGGTGCTCAAGACCGGCAAGGACATGATCTAAAAAAAACAGCCGGTCGACCGCTCCCTGCATTCGGTGTATGCAAACCCGGCACTAAAAAAAACTTTCCTCCCACCTTTTTTGTTTCAGGTAGGAGGAAAGTTTTTGAAGATGCTTCCCCAGAGTGTGTTATCTTTTCCTTAAACGAATGGAATAAATGGAAGGCTTTCCATCGGAAGCCAAAATCTTTATCCGTATTTTGTCCGTCCGTACCATTTGCTCAAACGGAAGTTCTATAAAGCCATAGCCCATAAAACTCTGCGGTTGGGTTTTCGGATCAACACTCCCCTGATACAAGTCGTTCCACAATCCGTCCGACTGATAGGCAATGCTGTATTTCAGGATACTGTTCTGCCCCGTAACAATCAGCATGCTGTTGAAATCCGATTTTTGAGCGAGTGTCACGTCCAACGTAGCCAATGAATCTCCGGTCCATGCGGTAGAAACGTCGCTGTCAATTGCATATTCGGGACCGCAATGTATGGTGTCGTTATTCCGGATACTTGTTGCCTCGGCATGTGCTCCGGCCGTTATAGAACCCGAAAAATTCTTTTTCCTCGGAAAAGCTTTTCCGTTGTCAAAACCATGCGACACAGCCAACTGGTTGATACGTTGTAAAGCCGTCGGGTTCTGGTCGCCATAAATATTGGGCGGTATATTCAACAACAGACAATTATCATTTGCCGTTGCCACATGGAATATCTCTTCCAGCTCTTCCAATTCACGTACTGTCGTATCTTCAGGATGGGCAAACCAGTTGCCCAATACGGAAATGGTCTGGGTACATTCAAAAGGCAGGTAATACTTTTTACCCTTGTACGTATAGACTTTGGGATCATTCTTCACCGGAAGAAACGGATCCCACAAACGGAAATCGGCCGGAAAATAGATAATTGAATCACCTTCCCGCATATCCACAGGCCGTTTGCCAATCGTCCAGTTCGTAGAAATCTGACATTGCGGCTGGAATTTCTTTACATGGTCATATACTTCCTGCAAATGCCAGTCTTCAACACGTCTGTCCCATGCCCCGTCAAGCCACAACTCTGCAACAGGCCCGTATTGAATCATAAGTTCTTCCAATTGCTTTTTCATGAAAACAATGTATCGATACGGATCCTTGTCCTTATATATGGGTTCGTGTCTGTCCCAAAGAGAATAATAAATAGAAAAAGCTATCTTTTCCTTTTGGCAGGCATCAGATACGGCACGCACGATGTCCGCTTTAACTTTGATTTCCGGATTGGCAATGTCATAGTCCGTGCATTTACTGTCCCAAAGACAAAAACCGTCATGGTGTTTGGTAGTCAGGACAATAGAACGCATTCCGGCCTTTTTGGCGTTCCTAACCCATTGGGCAGCCTTGGTTTCAATGTCAGCCGGTGGATTGTAGACAGACGGAGCAGCCGTTCCGTCACTCCATTCGGCATTCAGATAAGTATTCATGCCATAATGCAGAAACATTCCGTATTTCCGTTCGATCATGGCTTTTTGACCAGGCGTAGGCGAAACGGCCCTTTCTTTAGTGGAACAAGACACTGCTCCAAACATCGCTGCAACGCAAAAGAGAAGAAGTACTTTTTTCATATCAGAAGATTTAAGTAATCGTAATCATTTTAATGGCAGAAAATCATGATGCCTGTATGCAAAATTAGAATATGTTTTTCTAATTGACAGGTTTAAGTCCATACAAAACTCAACAGAAAAACAATCAAGCATAATTAATTCTGCTGTTTCTTAGACAAAACATGTTCCGATATCTGTCTGTACGATGACGATATAACCCACTGTTATAGCTGCATGCTGTTTTCCCTGAAAAGAAAAGCGACATCAATGTAATAGAAAACGATCAATCGTCTGATTCTGCATCCTACCCACGTATTCAACATACCTCACCCTCTACGTTCAATATCCCGGCTATGGTAAGTTGCCCCGTTTTATGTTTTTTTAAAAGCCCGTAACGCAGCTCGCGCATACTCGTCACGTTTTTTTTCCTACCTTTGCCCTGTAACAACCGGCTACCCACACCTTAATCTATTGCTGTCATGTGTTTTCGGAAACGCAGGAAAAACAATTTCCGAAACATATTTCCATGCCTCGAAATGCATATACGGAGAAAGGTGCGCGCCAGCCCTTACCATAACTGAAATCTACTTATCCTCAAAAAAGACTATGAACTACAAAACTTACTCTCTTGCGCGGCTCAGCGTATGGCTCACGGCACTATGTCTGTGTCCGGCCCTTCCGGCAAACGCCCAGGTGCGTGAAACGCAACCTCCAACTCCCCTGCAACGTCCGGACCATGTCAACAACGCAGACCTGCGTTTTTTTCCACCCGTATTCAATCAGGACGGTGGTTCCTGCGGTTCAGCCTCACGCATCGGCTATATGTTTACCTACGAAATCAACGCCTACCGCGGTACCGACGCTTCGCTTCCTGAAAACATCTACCCCACCCACTTCACCTGGCTGCTTACCAACAGCCATTCCGGTAAAGAGGGCATGGCCCGCGCCAATGGCGTGCCCAACTCCGTAGTGTACGGCGGAAACACATACTCCCGCCTGTTCGGCAATCAGGACTGTGCCGACCCCGATTTTGGCTGGATGCAAGGCTATGACAAATGGTATTCGGCCATGTTCAACCGTATTGAGCGCAACTCATTCTCACCCTATGGGCTGGATACGGAAAAAGGCCGCGAATATCTTAAAAACTGGTTGTGGAACCACCAGGGCGACAATCAGTACCTCGCCGGCGGAATCTGCGGAATTGGTGTGGCCAGCGCCTGCAAGCAGGCCGAAATCGGCGATGACCCCGACGGCACCAACCGGGCAGCCGGCGTTGTAGGACAGAAATACGTCACCCGTTGGGGCGACGGCGTTGACCACGCCCTGACCATCGTGGGCTATGACGACCGCATCGTATTCGACCTGGACAGCAACAAGGTATATGGCGAACGCGACAAGGACGAGCGTGGCGCATGGATCGTAGTCAACTCCTGGGGCAACCGCTGGGCCAACCAGGGATTCATCTACTGCCCCTACAAATACAGTTTCCCCGTACGTCAGCACGAGGGCGGAGCCTGGAAACCGGAGTTCTACCATGTACGCAAAAACTATCGTCCCCTGCGCACTCTCAAACTGAACATGGACTATGACCACCGCAGCGAACTCAAACTGATGGTGGGTATTTCCTCTGATCCCTCAGCCACCAAGCCCGAAGCTACAATCGAACTGGAACACTTCAAATTTGCCGGCGACGGACGCACACGGCGCGACCCCATTACGCCGGACGCAGCCACCCCGATGCTCGGCAAATGGGCCGACGGAAAACTACACCACGAACCCATGGAATTTGGCTACGACCTGACCGACCTGACCGCCGGTTTCGACATGAGCCGTCCACTTAAATACTTTTTTATCATTGAGCAAAGCAGCCGAGCCGTGGGCCAAGGTACGATATACCAGGCATCCATCATGGACTACCGGCACGACCTGAAAGGCGTGGAAACGCCCTTCTGCAACGAGCAAGGCAACAGTATTTCGCCTGACGGCGTACACACTTACCTGCAACCCGGCGGAAAGCAAACCACCGTGCTCACAACCGTTGTATGGGGCGAACCGCTGTTTGCACCCAAAAACCTGCGTGTTTCTCCTGACGCAAAAAACCTGATATGGGATGCGCCACAGCCATCACACCTGCCCCTGCTGGGATACGTCATCAACAGGAACGGACTACCCTCCGACACGCTGATGACCAATCAAGAATGCAGTTATGCAATCGGCACACACGACGGACAAACCGACCTGACATCCTACTCCGTAGCGGCACTTTACGACCTGACCCAAACGGCCGGCCTCAATCCGAAAGAATCAGCCGCAATAAAAAATGATACTGCAAAAAAATGGCTGCCGCAACACTGGACACACACCGAGCTCAAAGCCACTTCGGTAGCCTCGTCGCCGGTATTCCCATTCCTGTCAACTCCGCAAAAAGCACAGGCCCTGCAACTGAAAGACGGAAAGCTCACCATCCCCGACCTGTTCAACACGGCCTACGAAAATGTGACCATCGAATACTGGTTGCGCCCCGACTCCTGGAAAGACTGGAACCAGAGCGTAGGCCCGGGATGGGGAAATTTCCTGATTCATGCCAACAACAACGGGTCGCTCTCTGCCGGATGGGACAGTGACAGCCGCCTCAACTCAGACTCAGCTCTCGTCAGCCCCGGAAAGTGGCATCATTTTGCCTTTGTCATAGCCGGTCATACGCTGACGGGCTACATCAACGGCAAATCCATCGGATCCGTCACTTCAACCAACCGACACGGCATGCCGGCGTTCGGCTCATTACCCTTGGGCCGCGGAGAAAGCGGCGGTATTGACGGACAGCTGGCAGAAATACGCATCTGGAGCGAAGCCCGCACACCGTCAGAAATTGCCACGGACATGTACGACTCATACACTCCGGCCGGACTTCCATCTACACTGATAGCCTATTTCCCCGGACAAATTGTCACCGGAAACGGCAAGTCTGGAGCGGAAAAAGAAGAAACAGATTCACTGTGGCGCGACCTGACCGGGAGACACCACGCTTCGCTGTCGCATCACTGCACGCCTGCACCTTTACCCGACTTCATGCACCGCACGAACAGCCGGAATGTTGCCCTGCAAATTGTGTCTGCTGACTCTTCCTATCAAGCCGGATACGAATATAACTTCAGCTATACGGGACCGTCGGATTTGAACCGCGTTCGCTGGACACTGAAACCACTGGGAAACGGAAAAGGGAAACATAAGAACATGGCTGAACCGGAAAAATGGGAAGTTCTGCATCCTACCATATCCTTCCTGCACGCCGGCTCTTACCTGCTGCAACTTACCGGACAGACCGAAAACGGTCAAGTGCTGAACGACACTGACACCATTAAAGTAGAACAAACCGGAATTTCAGCCGACATAACCTCGTCGAGCATCATCGGACGAGCCGGCGAGCGCCTCAGCTTCCGTCCGTCATCACCCATACCCGGCGCATGCTACGAATGGACGTTAAAAGGTGCCGACCGCCCGAGCGTTTATGCCCTGAATGCCGGAGCCACCTACGAACAGCCGGGACACTACCGCGTACAGCTCAAAGTGACTGATCCGCTCAGCGGCCGTCGTGCCACCGAACGGCTGACTCTGCTAATCAAGCCCGTGGCGCCGGTTGCCGACTTTGAATGCAGTCCGATGAGCCTGCTGAAAGGAGAAACCGTCACGCTCACCGACAAGAGCCGTTACGCTCCCACCCAATGGAACTGGCAACTGGACAGCCGCCGTCTGAGTCTGCGCACAGAGGGCCGACACCCGCAAATCCGCATGGACGAACCGGGCACCTACGACATTACGCTTACGGCCACAAATGCTCAGGGAAGCAATGTAGCCACACGCCGGCACGCACTGGTAGTATGCAACGCCGACAGCAAGAACGGACTGAACTTCAGCCGTGAGGAAGCTGCCGTCAGCATGCCTCAAAGACTCTGGGCCGACTCAACAGAACAAATGACCGTTGAATGGTGGATGAACCCGTCAGCCCAGCGTGCTACATCAGGAATTGGCTATTCCGCCGCCACCTGGCAAATTACGGGACGCGACAACGGTTCGCTCGTATTTACAGCCGACAGCGCCAGCTGCGATGCCGGCACCGGATTCCTGCAACCCAACCAGTGGCATCACTATGCCGTAAGCTTTGATCAAGGTACTGTACGTTTCTACCGCGATGGCGAGATTTTCAGTTCCGCCTCACTGTCACGTACGCTCAAGAACACAGGCAAGGACAAGAAACAAACCGTAAAACGCCCCATCACCAGCATTCCGGCAGCGGACACGCTTCGTTTGGGTGGAAAACAAACCCCAATGAACGCCGTTATCGACGAACTGAGAATCTGGCAAAAAGCTTTGTCTGTAACAACGTTACAGCATTACATCAATGCTCCGATTCAGCACATTGACAGTGCCGAAAAGGCCGACCGGCTTTTGCTTTACTACGACTTCAATCAAAACGGCGGTGACGTTCAGGACCGCACCTATGGCAAACATCACGGAAAACGCACGGCTTTCGGTCCCGACGGTGACGCATGGGGTCGCTCAACCGGAGTTTTCAGCCTCAACTTCAACCTGCCGCTGCGTGACCTGACGGAACAAATGCTGCCACAAGCCAAGATGCCCTTTGCTGCCGGACAAACGGTAAACACGAAAGATGCCAAACGATTCCGCGCCTTCAACGCTGCCGACAGCCTGCATCCCGACCACAAATGGATTATAGAGAACTACGTAAACCAGGGTGACAGCATCACCACCGGACTCTACGTGGACCGCAACAAGCAGGATGCCCTTTGTGTATACACCGGTTGGGACGGATTTGCCAACCGGCTTGAAAATCACAAATGCTATTGCGTATTGCAGCTGCAACCGGGTAAATATGAATTTGAAGTTACGCCCTATCAGGGAACCGGCCTGCAAGGTGGCAGCTTGATCGTTGCCGAGGGTAAGGGGCTGCCCAACGCAGACCAGACCGATCAGGCCATTGCCAGCTGCAGCCTATCGGAAGGACGACTTACATTCGTGCTTGACGAAGCAAAAGAAGTATCAGTCGGCATGCTCTTTAATCTGAGCGGAAGAGCCGGTGTGGCCATCAGAAGCATAGCCTTGCGTCAGGCTCAAATCAAAGCCATTCCCTAAAAAAGAGTACAAGTATCATTATACTGAAGCGGTTTCCTACATCCATTGCTTTAGCCGGGTAGGAAACCGCTTTTTTTCATTTTATCAAAAATCCGCTGTGGCTTGTTTTACCCATCCTTTCTGCGTATTTTTGTTTCCGTCAAATATGCTTACAAGTTATGACTATGAAAAAATGTACGTTCATCAGTTTCCTGCTTTCTCTTACTATAGCCTATGGTAGCACTTCATGCGCCCGACAAACAACCACTCAAACCCACACCATTAAAGACAACGGCATAACCATTACCTGGATTCAGGATAACGCGACGCCCAAAACCATGCCGGCTTCATTATTTTCCCAGGAGGCGCAGGCCGTTATTGACAGCCTGGGCATGAAGGAGAGTGGCATTCCCTCCACCATCAGTTCTTTTCTGGTACAAGTTGGAGGAAAAAACATTTTATTCGATACCGGCTTGGGACTGCCCGACAGTCGCCTGCTGAAAGCCCTGCAATCGTTACAGATTTCCCCAGACAACATTCAATACATTTTTCTCACCCATTTCCATGGTGACCACATAGGCGGACTGCTGACAAACAAAGGAGAAACCGTATTCAAACAAGCACAGATTTATGCCGCCAGGGCCGAATATGAAGGATGGATGAAAATGCCCAAAAAACAACGGACACAAATTGAAAAAACTGTATCAGCCTATGGCAACCGGCTACATTTGTTTTCCTACTCCGACACCTTACCCGAAAACATCTGCGCCTTGGAAGCAAAAGGACATACACCGGGACATACAGTATACCGCATCGGCCGTTTTTTTATTGCCGGCGATTTGATACACGGTGCGACCTTGCAAATCCTTCATCCGGAGTTTTGTGCTTCATATGACCAGCAGGCAGAACAAGCCGTCAGCACACGCCGGTACTATCTGGAATACGTGCGCCGGAATCATCTTATTATGGCAGGCATGCACTTACCTGCCCCTGGGTTTTGGGTACCTTAAATTTCATTTCATGAAACAGGAAGGACACCACAACCGGGAAACAGCTTGTGGTGTCCTTCCTGTTTTTTAGGATATCCTGAAACAAACGGCTACTTCACGATGATTTCATCCGCAAACATCCATGCCCCCCGGATACCGTTGGGTTCCGTCGTCACACGGATATAACGTGCCCGATCATTACCCTGAAAACCATAACGGTGGATAGTCAGTTTTTCTTCTGTTACAGGAATTGTCGTTTCTTCCTGCTTGAGCAAATGGAACTGATGGCCGTCGGCCGATTTCAGGAACTTCACACTGCGAGGCAACCACACCCCCGGCGCCGTAAGTTGCATGAAACTTACTGAAATCTGACTGAAATTCTGCTCCTTGCCCAAATCAACAATCACATCCAGTCCTTGCCCTGAAAATCCTTGCCAGCGCTGATCGGTATATGTCCATCCGCCTTGCAGCCCATCAGTCAGGGCACTGTCGGCCCCAGCCGGGTAATAAGAAGAAAAAGGCCGTACGTAAACAACCTTTGCGCCACGAGCCAAATGGTGTTCAACGACCTCTGCTTCCGGCCGCGGGCCATACTCTCGGGACAAATCAAAAGGATTATAGCCCCTGTTTTTCAAACGGCCAACCTCGGTCAAAGCATTCCGCCGGAAACGCGTCCAGCACTTGGATTCCGGTTGTGTCCATCCCACCTCTGCCAAAGCCAGCAAGCGCGGATACAACATATATTCTGCATGAGCCGGAGTCGTCACATACTCTGTCCACAAATTAGCCTGCACCCCCATGATACCGGAATGACTGGACAAACTGACAGCGGGATCGTAAGCATAGACTTTTTGTAACGGCAGATAACCGCCAATGGCTTCCGGCTGCGTAAACGGTGCATCTTGATAACTGTCAAAATAGCAGTGGCTGCCCGGAGTCAGCACAACCTGCATGCCGCGCTGCAAAGCAGCAGAAGCCTTGTCCTCTCCCCTCCAAACCATTACAGCCGAAGCTTCGGGTGAAAGTGAATCACCTATCACCTCGTCCCATCCAAGCAGGTATCGGCCGTGGGCTTTCAAAAATTTTTCAATACGACGAATCAAATACCCCTGCAACTGTGCGGGGCGCTGCAGGCCCTCCCTTTTCATACAGGCCAAACAGTCGGGACACTTGGCCCAGTGACTCACATCAGCCTCGTCACCGCCTATATGGATATAGGCAGAAGGAAACAAATCCATCACTTCCGACAGCACACCGGTCAAAAACGTAAAAGTCTGTTCCTTTCCTACACAAAGTTCACTGCCCGGTTTCTGCCCGCCTCCGCAAGCCAATTGCGGCAAAGCATAAAGCACTTCCTCGCTATGAGCCGGCATTTCGATTTCCGGAATAACTTCAATATGGCGCTGACGGGCATATTCTATAACTTGCCGCACATCGTCCTGCGTATAATATCCACCTGTTGCTCCCGAATCCGTGGCCTCACAATAAGTCCTGCCGTTGTTCCACCAGCTTTTCCAATCTGAAAACGGACGATAAGCCGTCTGTTGCGTCAACTGCGGATACCGCTTTATCTCCAACCGCCATCCGGGCCCGTCGGTCAGGTGCCAATGAAAACGATTCATCTTGTAGCGCGCCATAGCATCAATTTGTTTCATTACAAATTCCTTATCGAAAAAATGGCGCGACACATCGAGATGCAATCCCCGCCAGGCATACCGGGGCTCGTCAGTGACAGTAACGCAAGGCAACATAAAAGTATCAGCATATTCAACCTGCATGGCGGCTCCGGCCAGTTGCTGCAACGTCTGAAAAGCATAAAACAACCCTGCCGGCTCAGCTGCCTCTGCCAAAATTCCGTCTGTGGTCACCCGCAACCGATAAGCCTCAGGCCCCATCGCTGACTTGTCGACCAAATCAAACCGTATGGATGCCGGAGTGTCCTGCAAGACAAGAGACAAATCAGCATGTGCCATGTAATTGGCAAGATCGGTACGATCGGTCCCCGTCAGATTTGAGGAAAAGAACGAACGTTGGCTCAGAGCGAAATGCCCTTTCCCCCATTCCATACGCTGTGGCTGAGGCAACAGGGCTGGCCGTCCGCCACATCCGATTGAATCAGCCTGCCGTACTCCTATCTCAGCAGCAGCCGGTAGGCTTAAAAGACCCCAAATCACAGTATGACAGCAAAAACGCTTCAAATATTTCCATGTTCTCATCCTTTTTCCTTTCTTGAAAATTGATTATTGACATTGTTTCCTATCACTCATCTAAGAAAAAATATCCCCGTCTGACCATACACTGCCGCATATAATCAAACGGGGAAAGTTTGTCTCACTATTTTTGTACAAAAATATCAGTGCTGTCCACACACTTATAGGCCAGTGTGAAAGACTTCAGAAATACTGCTTCAGGGAATAAAGACCTTTTGTCTGTTGACAAGATAGGTACCCTGCTGCAAGGACAGTTTCTTATTGCCTTTAAGCACATTGTCATAAAAGCATCGTCCTCCCGCATCATAGACCTGCACACGAACAGGATTTACGGCATTAAGATTCAATACACCTTTTTCTGTATGAATCTCGACGGCATCATCAGTTTCCGGAATGGTAGAAATACCTACCTGACTATCTTCTTTCTGATATACACGTACCCAGTCAAAGAGTGTTTCATAAGTATGATTGACATCAGCATTCTGAGCCCAAGAACCATTACCTACCGACTGGTTAAGAATAATATAAAAAGGCTTATCGAAAGGCCACTGTCCCTGATTCAAGGCATTGGCGTCACTCTCTTTCTTGGTATAAGAACCTACTTGCCGACCATCTACATACCATTTCATATCCGTGGCCGTCCACTCAAATCCATAAGTATGATAACGGTCCATGCTTACCGTTTCATTGAAAGAAGATTGCGGATCCGTCTTATGTCCCAGATTATAGGTCCAGTTGGAATGTACGGTATGATAGGCCTTATTCTCATTGTCAATCTGCTCAAAGATATCAATTTCGCCACACGTAGGCCAACCGTCATGCTGATCCTCTGGCATCAGCCAAAAAGCCGGAAAGTTTCCGGTATGAGGATTGGTCAGAATACGTGCCTCGATTTTTCCGTACTTAAAGCTGAACTTCCCCGAACTCTGGATACCTCCTGTAATCATCGGTACGTTGTCAGTTGCCTGATCGGGATTAGGAATGGCACGTGCCACAAGCTTGCCGTCTTTCACGTAAATCACCTTTTCACTATCAGAAAGCCAGCGGTTCCAGGTTGAACTCATACGCTTACAACGGCTCCACACTGTATCGGCCGGCTGACTGCCGTCGCTTCCGTTGAACTCATCTGCATATATCAACTTGTATGCAGCACTTTCGGTAGGTTCAAAATTAGCCGTAAGAACAAGGTCACCGTTTACGCTATCGGCAGGAATCGTATAGGTTCGGTTCACCGGAACCGTATATTCACTCCACTGTCTGTTACCATATACATATTGTGGACCGTCAAAATTATGTCCGTGACGAATCGTTATGAATTCCGCTTCATAACCACTGGCCGCAGGCGTAGGAACAATAGTCAGACTTTGAAAACAAGGAACGTTAAGCGGAAGTCCCGTATATCCTGAACCGTTAATACTGCCGTTTACGGTATTTACTTCCAACGGATGTGAAGCTTGATGGACATTAAGTAAAAAGTCAACCACGTAACCGGCATTATCAGCCAGTGTCTGACTGCTGTTTCCTGAAGGATCAATTTCATTCCAATCAATCTTCAGACGCGCACGATACACTCCTGCCGGCAAATTTGCCGGCAGGGTAAAAGAAGGCATGCTCTCCATTGAAACCTCTCCAGGAAGTGATGAAATTACGGTACCTTCACTGTTCTTCCCCTCATAATAAGTATACGAAAGCAACTCACTGCTCATTGTCGGAGTGCCGTCTGTGTTGAGCAATGCACTGAATTTACCATCCTGATTAAGGTCAACATACAGATATTCATGCATGGAATGCCCAGTATAATTTACCGTAACGTTTACTTCGTCTCCGGGAATCACTGAAACCTCCTTGGAAAGCATATTCTGATACACGTGATTGTCTGAGGCCGGTATTGTCACCGTTTTCGAACCTCCGCGTGTTGCATTCAACGTAAAGGAATTCAACTTACGGTCATCACGTCCGATTACCTCCGACTTGTCAAAACTGACAGGATACTCTTTTCCGGGTTCCACCTCAGGCTCATCTCCCTTTTGCTCAACAAAAAGCCCCTCAATACTTACGGCTCCTCCACGCATCACCTCGGCAGGAAGTGTCAACTCATCATTTCTAAACAAATAAGCCGGATAAGTTACCGTAAAATATTGCGGATTGCCATGCACAAGGCTGTCGCCATTCAGGTTATACCCGTAAGTTACCTTTACACCCTCATAGCTGAACCCTTTTTCCGGACGCATCTTGATGACAAACGGCTCGTTATAGGGTACTTGCAGATTATTTATTTTCTGATCATCGGAAGTCATCACCTCGCCGTTTCTGCTTGCCGTGCTGACGCTGACGTTGTCGCCATGTACATCCATCATTACGTCTACTATCATTCCGCCGTTATCCTTAATGGAGTTGGTCGTTGTCATACGACCGGCCGGATCCACATTACCCCAATCCACCTTGAAACGCATACGGTAGAATCCTGAAGCCAAATCAGCCGGAAGCGTAAAGGCCGGCGGATTAATAAAATTACGAGCATTGCCGCTTATTTTACTTCCGTCACTGATATATCCTTCTGTATTCTCTACGGTTTCCACATAGGAATAGCTCATAATGTCGCTACCCTCCGGAATGGTATAATTTGAATTCAATTCATAGCTGAACTTACCATCATTACCACGGTCAAGATAAACATAGCCGTTCATCCATGAAGCAGAGAAATTGAATGCCGGCGTAAGTTTCTCTCCTGCCTTTGCCATAAACATCTTATCGAGCATCGGACGATACAGCAACTGCGGATTCTGACTGCCTACGCTGAAAGTCTGATCGCCTCCGGCAGAACCGTTAAGACTGATAGAATTCAAATAATTTCCGGATTTGTTGGACACTTCATCCGTATCGAAATTCAGGACATAGTCACCCCGGCGGAAACGGGGAGCTGATTCTCCGTTAATTTCAATTTCGTCAATATATGCAGCAAAGTCCGAGGTCAGCGTGTGTGGAGATTCACAATCGGGAACTACCACCAAACTGTGAATGTCAATACCTCCGGCTCCCTTTATGGGGAATACGGCGTCAAACCATTTTCCGGGCTCTGTTTTTGTAGTCGACAATACCCAAAACTGCTCGGCCTCGGGCGACTGGTCAACGCGTTCACGGCGTTTTCCCAGACCAACCAGCATGACACGTCCCGAAGTAGGTGTGCAGATAAACACATGTACATACTGCGTCGTTGTGGTCAGTTCGAATGTATTCTTCAAATCGACACGCGCACCAAAAGTATTGCTGCCAAAACGCGAACGCTGAACAGCCAGAATCTTTTTCGTACCGTTGGGCGTAATACCCATTTCCTCGTCAACTTCGTTCAGATGATTGTTCACCACCTGCACATTACCCTGAAGTTGCCCTGTCCGGAAGGGTGAATTTTCCCACGTGTCATAAACTCCTATGGCTTTGTAACTGTCAGCAGTTTCAAAGTCAACACCGTTTGTTGTCTGGCCATAAGCCAACACCGGCAGTGTGCAACAGGCACACAGCGAAATATATTTCTTGATTTTTTTCATGGCTGGAAGATTAGAATACTGATACAGACTGCAACAAAGGACAAGCCTTGCTGTCTAAGATTGAAATACGCACAGCCTTGGCCTGATAGCCATTGCCGTAGTCAGAAGTGCTGCCGTTAAGCGGAATAATACGCTTGTAGCCTATGGTCGTACACTGCACGCCCGAGGCCGTATCCTGCCAAGTCTGGCCGTCGGCACTGATTTCAATTTTGAAATTTTTGACGCGCTGTCCCAGCTTAATGTACTCCATGAGCTGCACATAGTGAATGGTTTGAGGCTCATCCCATGTCAGGGTAATCGTAGCCGTGTTCACTCCGTCGTTAGTTGCCCAGTAAGTATCTTTGTTGCCATCGGTCAGATTCGTGGCCTCATAGTTACGCGAAGCACCGGCCGTACGGGTCTGGTCAGCCGTTACGGTTGCCTCCGGCGCCAGGTCGTTCCCCAGTCGGGTGCGAAGCAGGTCGCCCAATTCCTTCAGGCGGGTCACCACCGATTCGTTCAGGCTTCCCGACTGGTCGGGCGGCATATTCAGAATCAGGGTAGCATTGCGGCCTACCGTTTCCAGATACATTTTATAAAGGGCATTCAAATCCTTTGGACCATCGGATACATTAGAGTGCCAGAACCATCCGTTACGGGTTCCCTTGGCGTCCGATTCGCCCGGTAACCAGAACCAGCCGTCCTCCGTGCCGTACATTCCGTTTTTCTCCGGTGCGTAACCGCGGTTTTCGGTCGACCAGTTGGTCTCACCGGCCCAACCTTCCTCATTTCCAATCCAGCGGGCTTCACCACCTACGCCCCACAACACGCAATTGGGACATACTTTATGTACCGAGTCACGCAGATTGGGCACGTCATAATATGTTGACGCATCAATATTAATGGTCGTGTTCTTACCCCCATAATAACCGTCACCACCATTGGCTCCGTCGAACCACATTTCGAACTGATCACTGCCATACTGTGCCAACTCGGCGCACTGACGCAGGAACACATCACTCACATACTGCGACGTACCATAAAGCGCACTGTTACGGTCCCACGGCGAAACGTAGAATCCGTATTTCATGCCCAAATCCTTTGCTGCTGCGGCAAAATCACGCGGAATATTGGTCTGGCGGCCATATTCATTACCGCTGCGCGTCACATTGTGGGTTGTCGTTTCCGTTGGCCAAAGACAAAAACCGTCATGATGCTTCACCACGGCAATTCCGCCCTTCATGCCGGCTGCCTTCACAGCCTCCAGCCACTGACGCGGATTAGGCGCCGCCGTAGGAGCAAATTTGGTTTCGTCCTCATTGCCGTATCCCCATTCCAAATTGGTATACGTATTCATGCCATAATGGAAAAAGGCATAAAATTCCGTTTCCTGCCATTTCAACTGCCGGTCAGACGGCACGGGATGAACGGCAGCCGGCTCATTGTCCGGATTACTGAGAGTCTGGGTGACCAGCTCAAATTCACTCTGGGCCTTTCCCGTTGCAGACACGGCCGCAAAGGCTAAAAGAGCCAGGAAAAAAGTATTTTTTTTCATAATAAGATTATAAATAACCGACATTAGGTGAATATCGGCGTAAAGATAAACATTTTTTTCGGCATGACAAAATTTCCAAAGGAAAATATTGAAATAAAATAATTAAAGATGGATTCGGTAGCCCCACAGCTGAAAAAGTACAGGCCGCAAACCTCACAAACAACCGGAGCCTTTGTGTATCTTTGAAAGCCCATACTGACCGGCACAAGAGTCGAGCAAAAAAATCGGTACGCAAAATATAGTTTTTCGGACGGTTGGCGGTCTAATAGGTTAAAGACAGAAAAAACAACATGAACGCAAAGGAACAACAATTCATAGACATCATCAGAGAGCATGAACGCACCATCTATACCATCTGCTACATGTTTTCAGACGACAAAGACGAAGTTAACGACCTGTATCAGGACATTCTGGTCAGGCTGTGGAAAGGCTTTGAGGACTTTAAGGGGAAATGCAGCGCAAAGACCTGGATATACCGGGTCAGCCTGAACTACTGCATCAATTTCAGTCACAGCCAAAAGCGGAAACACTGCGAGCGCCTGACGCCGTCCGCCGACAGCCATACGGACGCAGGCGCACTGGAAAAGAAACTGCAAATCAAGCAACTATACAAACGGATCAATACGTTGGGACTGGTGGACAGAAGCGTCATTCTGTTGTGGCTTGAAGGCCTGAGCTACGACGAAATCGGCGAAATCCTGGGTATTTCTGTCAAGAACGTCTCCTTCAAGCTGGTCCGCATCAAAGAACAGCTCAAAAAATTGTCAAACATCTAAAACTTCATTTCTATGGAAACCCATGTAGAAAAAGAACTGCAAATACTGAGGTCCGACTATAACCTGCTCAAAGCAGAACTGAAACAGCAGAAAACACTGAACGAAACTTTCCTGAAATCATTAAGGAAACGCCCGGCCACGGCTGTAAACAAGGAAATCAAAAACCGGATGTGGGGCGACATCATCACCATACCCATGATTCTCATCATCTGCGCCAATATCCATTGGCCCATGCTTTTCGGGTTTCTGGTATCGTTATGGGCCTTGGCCGATTTGTGCGCCAGCCTGTGGATATACCAAAAGCTGGACATGCGCAATCTGCTCAATGACGATGTGCAATCGGTAACGAAAAAAATCACCGCCTACCGCAAGTTCTATACCCGCTCACTCACGGCCGGCTTGATTCCCCTTGTCGCCATGATTACCTACATCTTCATCACCCTGTATGCCCGAGCCTCAAGCCCCACGGCCATCTGGCTGATTACTGCAGCAGGCATCATTTCCACCGCCACAAGCATTGTCATCACGCTGCTCTACTACAAGAAACACGTGGAAAGATGTAACGAGCTACTGCACCAGTTCGACGCCGATACACTCCTTCATCACGAAAAAAACTGATTCCCCCCCAAAAAATTTATCCCCCGACCTTTTAATCTGTCGAGGGGATAAGTTTATATCACGTCTACATCAAATACGACGGCTCCGAGAATTTACAGAACAAGGCGGCGCGGAAAACCGACAAGGTGCCTTCGAAAAAATATTAGGGCAGACCTAATTTTTTTCAGGTCGGACCTTTGCACACTCCGGCACTAAGAATCAACAAAACCACGCATCTCCAATGCTACGCCCCTACTCCTACCGCACACCTTGACTTTTTGAATCTGTGCGAACAGAAATGCGTCAGAATTACAGCAAGAAGAATGGATAAAAGTCTGAATATATTGGAGGCCACGCCGCCTGCGGCCACCGAATTGCCTTCTACCACAAACAGCATCCACGACAGATTCATAAAGAAATGCAGCCCGATGGAGCACCACAGATTAAAATTCCACTTCCAATAAATCCAACTGAAATAAATTCCGCCCACCAGGGTGACGCCGAAAGCCATGAGAGAAGACATCAAGTCGTGCCCCTGATAAAGGTGAAGCGAGCCAAACACAATTGACGGAATCAGTACCGACCAGGCGAAACCGATTTTACTGTAACGGAAAAACTGGCCGAAGATAAAGCCCCGGAAAATGGTTTCCTCAAATAAAGCGGCAAGGGCATCGGTACGAATAAAATGCTCCCACGTCAGCTCATGATTCAATGTTCCGATAATCGAGAAGCCTATAAAAAGCGGCAATGTGCAGACAAAGGAAAAAACCATTCCCGTCACGAAATTGCCGTCCATCCCCAGCTGATGAAAAAAGTCCTTAGGCTTGTGCAACAGGAGTAAAACAATGACAACAGGCAAGCAGATAATCAGATTTGTCAGCACATAAGCACAAGTCTCCTGCAAATGCAGCGGGTCCACAATCCGGTACGCATGGTGGTAAAGCACCAGTATCAGAATAGAAGAAAGAGCTATAATAAGGAATCTGGGTAACTTACCTTTAATGGTCATGACGTTGCGTTTAATATCCACTGCAAATTTACATTTTTCCTAAAAGACAGATGATAATTTTACAAAATACCTGTACAATTTACAAAAGACTATACAAATATAAGATATATCAAAGATTTACTTACTAAATAACAATGTACAACAAACATGTTGACGTACAGAAAACCGTAACTTTAAGTTTTAGGGAAAAAGAAAAAGGTGCAAATCTTATTCGATTTGCACCTTTTATGCGGAGAGAGAGGGATTCGAACCCCCGGTGCCTCTCAGCACGGCAGTTTTCAAGACTGCTGTAATCGACCACTCTACCATCTCTCCAGTGGTTGTCGGTTACTTCCTGAAACCGAGTGCAAAAGTAATGCGTTTTTTTGATACCAGCAAATTTTCGGGGCTTTTTTTTCAAAAAAAATCGTTTTTTCGTAATTTTGCAGTAGTTAAGAGACATTTGGTCATGATTTATCCAGAAAATTTTGAGAAGAAAATAGGGTTTGATAAAATACGCATTCAACTGAAGGGCCGCTGCATTTCCTCGCTCGGCACGGAAAAGGTGGACGAGATGGCGTTTATGACAAAACGCGACGACATCGTGGAGGCCCTGACGCAGGTGGAGGAATACACGCGCTTCATGCAGGAGGAGGACGAGCTGTTTGAGGAAAACTTCTTCGACGTGCGACCGGCGCTGATGCGTATCCGGCCGGAACGCACCTATATGGAAGAGCATGACCTGTATGACCTGAAACGCTCGCTGGAAACAATCCTGAACTTTGTCAAATTCTTCAATACGCCCATCGACAAGGATGCCGAGACGCCGCAATACAAATACCCGGCCCTTCACCGCGCAGCGTGCGACATCCTGACCTTCCCGGACATCATCCGCAAAATCAACACCGTGCTCGACAAATACGGTAAGGTAAAGGACACGGCTTCGAAAGCGCTGGCCGAAATCCGCCGGGAGTGCGAAACCGTTTCGCGCAGCATCTCACACAGCCTGCGCAGCATCATCAGCGAGGCACAGGCCGAGGGACTGATTGAGCGCGACGTCACCCCCACCATGCGCGACGGCCGACTGGTCATTCCCGTCATTCCGGCCATGAAGCGCCGTATCAAGGGCATCATTCACGACGAGTCGGCCACGGGTAAAACGGTGTTCATTGAGCCGTCAGTCGTCGTGGAGTCAAACAACCGCATCCGTGAGCTGAAGGCGGCCGAAAAACGCGAAATCATCCGCATTCTGCAGGAAATCACCACCCTCATCCGCCCCCACGTGCGCGAAATGCTCTCGGGCTTCCATTTTCTGGGTATCATTGACTTCCTACGTGCCAAGGCCCTCTACACCGAAGCCATCGGCGGCGTCATCCCCACCCTGGCCGACCATCCGCAGCTTGATTTCTACCAGGCCACTCACCCGCTGCTGCAAAAGTCGCTGCAGCGCCACGGCGAGAAGATGGTACCGCTGGACATCACCCTGACCGACCAGCAACACATTATTATCATATCGGGCCCCAACGCCGGCGGTAAGTCGGTTTGCCTGAAAACCGTGGGCCTGCTGCAGTACATGCTGCAAACGGGTATGCCCATCCCCGTGGGCGAGCGCTCAAAGGCCGGTATTTTTGAGGACATCTTCATTGACATCGGCGACGAGCAGAGCCTCGAAAACGACCTCTCGACCTACTCCAGCCACCTGCTCAACATGAAGCAGATGATGAAGTTCGGCCGCGAAACGAGTCTGCTGCTCATCGACGAGTTCGGCGGCGGCACCGAACCGCAAATCGGCGGCGCCCTGGCCGAGGCCATCCTCAACGAGTTTGCCAAGAAGAAGATGTACGGCGTCATCACCACGCACTATCAGAACCTGAAACACTTTGCCGACGCCACGCCGCTGCTGGTCAACGCGGCCATGCTCTACGACCGCCAGCAGATGCGCCCGCTCTTCATTCTGCAAATCGGCAGCCCGGGCAGTTCGTTTGCCATTGAAATTGCCCGCAAAATCGGCATCCCCGAGCGCGTCATAGCCTACGCCTCCGACATTGTGGGCAAGGACTACGTCATGTCCGACAAATACTTGCTCGACATCGTCCGCGACAAGAAATATTGGGAAAACAAGCGCCGCAACATCCATCAGCGCGAGGAGAAACTTGAGGAAATCGTATCGCGCTACGAGCGCGACGCCCAGGCCCTGCGCGAGGAGCGCAAGCTGGTGATGGAAAAGGCCAAGGAACAGGCGCAGAACCTGCTGAAGGAGGCCAACGCCCGCATTGAAAACACCATCCGTGAAATCAAGGAGGCCCAGGCCGAAAAAGAGCGCACCCGCGAGGCGCGTCAGGAGCTGTCGGCCTTCAAGGACTCGCTCAACGAGGAGCAACGTCTGGCCGAGGAGGAAAAGATTGCCCGCAAGATGGCACAGATACAGCGCCGCCGCAAGCAAAAGGAACAGCGCGACCAGGCCCGCCAGCAGGCCGCCGGACAAAAAGCCGTAACAGCCCCGAAGCCGGCCCAGCAACCCAAGTCCGACAAACCGCTGCAGCCGGGCGACACGGTACGCATCAAGGGGCAGACCACCGTGGGCACCATTGAGAGCATCGAGGGCCAGAATGCCTTTGTGCTCTTCGGCATGATGCGCACCAACGTCAAGCTCAACCGACTGGAAGCCGCCACGCCGCCCAAGACGGAGAGCATCAGCCGCGTGGCCACCTACCTGAGCAAGGAGACGCGCGACTCCATCTACGAAAAGAAGCTCCACTTCAAGCCCGACATCGACATCCGCGGCCTCCGGGCCGACGAGGCGCTCAACACGCTGCGCACGTTTATTGACGACGCCATTCTGCTCGAAGTGCCCCGCGTGCGCATCCTGCACGGCACGGGCACGGGTGCCCTGCGCCAGCTGACGCGCGAATATCTGGGTACGGTCAACGGCGTAGCCAATTATCACGACGAGCATGTACAGTTTGGTGGAGCCGGCATTACGGTGGTGGATCTGGAATAAGACCTTTTATAACACATCACCCTACATACAAAAATTGGGCAGAAGTTACATTCAGTACTTCCGCCCAATTTTTGTATGTGCACCTGATAGGACTCGAACCTACACGACCGAAGTCACCAGATCCTAAGTCTGGCGCGTCTACCAATTTCGCCACAAGTGCTTAATCCGAGCGCAAATTTACACAAAATATTCCGTTCAGCGAAATGAAGGTTCATTTTTTACAGGAATCTTCCTTTCTTTTGCACAAAAAATAGGTTTTTTCCTTTGTACTCCGAAAGGCTTGCACTAACTTTGCGGCATAAGAGAGAAGCTGCTTACCCTATTCCTAATGCACGCTTCGTTATCGGAAAAAACATTTGTTACACAAAATCTTATATCCAACATGTTCTCATCATTCGACATTGCCAGCATTATCAATTGGTTTTTAGAAATGCCGGAAATGCAAGTTTATCTGTGGGTCATGCTGCTCATGACCATCGAGAGTTCCTTTATTCCCTTCCCGTCTGAAATCGTAGTACCGCCGGCCGCCTATCTGGCTGCCAACCAGCGGGCCGACATCTGGCTCGTGCTGCTGTTTGCCACCATGGGCGCCGCGCTGGGTGCCATTTTCAACTACGCCATCTCGTGGTGGCTGGGCCGCCCCATCGTCTACCGGTTTGCCGACAGCCAGCTCGGGCACATGTGCCTCATCAATCGGGAAAAGGTAGAGAAAGCCGAAAAATATTTTGAGGAGCACGGTGCTCTGGCCACCCTCATTGGCCGTCTTGTGCCCGTTATCCGCCAGCTCATCTCCATTCCGGCCGGTCTGTCCAAAATGCACTTCGGCAAATTCCTGCTCTATACCATTCTGGGTGCCGGCATATGGAACTCCATTCTGGCCACACTGGGTTTCGTACTGGGCAAGACCCTGAAACCCGAAATGTTCATGGCACAAATCGAACGCTACAACAGCATCATCAGCGACGTCATTCTCATTCTTTGCGCCGTTGGCATCGGATTCCTGATTTGGAAGACCTATCGCCACAAAGTCAAGGCAAAAAAATAAATTTCCCACCGGCAGGAAACAACCAGGCAGGAGGCTGTATCTGAAATGTTCAGAAACGGCTTCCTGCCTGATTGTTACAAAAAGAAATGGCCATAACTCCACAAGAGACATTCCTTTTTCAGAAAGCAAACAGCAATTCACCCCGGAACTCCGGCACTGACTCAACCTTTTTTGTACCTTTGTACCATCACAAACCCGTCTGTTGTCCCATTTCCGAGAAAACGACAGTTTGTCAATCACATTCAGACTTCAACCCATAAAAACAATCATCATGAAAATCCATTCAAAAAACCTGACACGAAAATTACTGCTATGCGGCCTGGCTCTGGCCCTTTGCGCACCCGTATTCCTCACCTCATGCAGCGATGACGACGACAGCGGCGACGGCGGCAGTTCAGGCAGCGCCTCGGCTTCAGTCAAAATAACCAGCGTTTCGCAAGGCACCAAGCGCAACGGAAAATACAACTACCACGTAACCGTAAAAGCCAGCGGAGCAACGGCCGCTTCAATTAAGGACATCGGCCTCAGTTGGGGCAAGACGAGTTCGGCCACCGGCCAGCGCTCCGGCACACGCGGCACACTGACCACCACACGCTCCATCAGCCTGTCGGCCAACTCAACCTATTACCTGAAGGGATACGTCACCACCGCCAGCGGCACGTCGTACACCTCCGTCAAAAAGGTAAAAGTACCCAAATAACGCCGCGCGGCTTATGCCATACCATTCGCCGGGTCCGCCCACTTGCAGAACGCAGCAAAGTGAGCGGACCCGGCGCTTTCTGTTGGGGCTCTCCAAACTTATTAAATTCTTGCCCGTGGTCACGCCCCGGGCAAGAGGAAAGAATCATTCATAACCAGCTTCGGCAGCTACCGGCTCAGCAGATTACCCAGGAACAGCCGGCGCGAGAGGCCCAGACGGTCGGCCACCCAGGCCATCATCACGCTGCCGCCCACGGCCACCACCAGCGCGAACAGCAGGAAGAGCAGTCCCGTGGCGTCAACCGGCTCCAGCCAGCGGGCCAGCGGCTTGACGGCCATGGTGAACACGGGCGAGAACAGCAGAATGGGCAACGTGTTGCGCCCCAGCCAGAGCGGGCCGCGCAATACGCGCTGCGGCAGGTGCTGACACAGGGCGGTCAAGAAATTGCCCACCAGCAGACTCACGCCCAAGCCGCCAAGGGTCAGGGCGTTGCGGTTTTCGGGAAACAGACACAGGCCCACTACAAGCAGGAGACTCCACAGCGTGGCTCTACCGACCGCAAACAGGCCCACGCCCCACTGCCGGAGCGCCAGCCCGATGGAGAAATACACCGCACCCGTCAGCGAGAGCCATCCGCCCCAGGCACTCAGGGCCAGCAGCAAGCCGGCCGTCAGCACTACCTGCGCCCCCTCGGTCAGGCGTCTCAGGCGCGCCACCAGCCAACTGACCGTGGTGGCCACGGCCAGCGTATGCAAGTACCAGTAAGGGCCCAGCGGATGGAGGAACACCTTGTCCAGCACCACGCCCACCGAAAGCCGCTCCACGCCACCGGCCACCGGCATATAGGCCGACGCCACCACATAGGCCGCCTCGGCCAGCACGTAGGGCAGCGCAATGCGCCCCAAGCGATGAAGAAAGTCGGACCCGGACTTGCGCACGGACGTAAAAAAGCCGGAAATGAGCAGGAATACCGGCATGTGGAAGGTAAAAACAACCTGCTTGGCCGTGGGATACAGATGTTCTATGTATTGCAGATGAAAGGCCACCATCAGCACTATCATCACGCACTTGATTAAATCAATATGGTTTTGCCGCTCCATGGAAAGATTGTTTGACAAGCTGTCCCAGCCTGCGGGACGCTTACGAGAAAAAAAAGAGGTCACATTTCAGCAGCGCAAAATTAAATATTTTGCCCCAATTAAACCGCAGGCTTCCGTTTTTTTTCAGAAAGACCGGGCTGCGGGAACAAGACCGGACATCGGAAAAACAGAGTGGGTGGAAGAAAAAACCAGGTCGGACCTTGCAAAGACAAAGTCCGACCTGGTTCCAACGATATGCGACGGCGCTATTTTCAGGACAAGCGACTGACGGCTTCAGACAGTCGGCCCAAAGCCTCGGCCAGTATGGCTCGCGGCGTAGCCACGTTAAGACGCATGAAGCCCTCGGCTTCGCGCCCGAACATGCTGCCGTCGTTCAGGAAGAGGCGCGCCTGCTGCTCATAAAAGTCCACCAGCTCGCGCTGACTGCCCAGCCCCAGCCCGCGGTTGTCCAGAAACACGAGGAACGAAGCCTCGGGGCGAAGCATGCTCACGCCGGGACAATGGTCGGCCAGGTACTGACGGGTAAAGTCTATGTTGGCGTCCACATACTGCAGCATCTGATTGAGCCAGTCCTCCCCCTCTTCGGAATAGCAGGCCACGGTGGCCTCATAGCCAAAGATGTTGCCAAAGGCCAGGTCGTTGCCGTCGAGAAAACTGAAGTAGCGCTCACGCAGGGCCGCATCGGACACCACGCAATAGGCAGCCACCACGCCCGGCATGTTGAAGGCCTTGCTGGGCGCCATCATGGTCAGGCTGATGCGGCGGGCCACCGGGCTGACGGTGGCAAACGGCGTGTGCCGGTGTCCGGGCAAGGTGAGGTCGGCGTGAATCTCGTCCGACACCACCGTCACGCCGTAGCGGTCGCACAGCTCCGCCAGGCGCTCCAGCACGTCGGCCGGCCACGTAAAGCCGCCGGGATTGTGCGGATTGCAGAGCAGCATCAGGCGACACTCCGGCAGCTTGCTCTCAAGGTCGTCAAAATCCATTTCGTAACGCCCGGCCTCGGTGAGCTTCAGCGGCGACTCCACCAGCCGGCGGCCGGAAGTGGTCACCACGTGGTGGAACGGGTGATAGACGGGCGGCTGAATCAGTACGCCGTCTCCCTTTTCCGTAAAGGCGGCTACGGCAAAAGCTAGTCCCGGCACGATGCCAGGCAGGTAGTGTATGGCCTCGGCCTCCACGCTGAAACCATAGCGGCGCCCGAGCCAGCTGATGATGCTGCCGTCGTAACGCGCGGGTTTGAACGGATAGCCCAGTATGCCCTGCTGCAGGCGCTCACTGATGGTACGCAGGATGAAAGGCGGCGTGCGGAAGTCCATGTCGGCCACCCACAGGGGCAGCAGGTCGTCGCGCCCCGTCTGCTGGCGCATCATTTCGTACTTCAGGCAGTCGGTATGCCGGCGGTCCACTATTTCGTCAAAATCATATCTCATCGTCATCGTGTTTTACTTTTACAATGCGGTACACCTTGTCCGAGGCGCGCACCTTTTCGGGCACGAGCAGAGAGATGCGGTCGCCCTTGACAGCCTGCGGCACGGTGCGGTCGTCCAGCCGGATGTCGTCGGCCGTGACGTAGAGCGCGCCGGTGGTCGGACCGGTAATGAGCAGCTGGTCGCCCTGGTCAATGTGGCCGGCCTCCACCAGAATTTCAGCCACGCCCAGTTTGGAAAAGTATTTCACGCCCTTGCCCACGTATTCCTTGCGCTCCGTGGCCGACGAGCCATAGTTGCGGCTCCACTCGCCCAGACGCTGGCCCAGGTAGTAGCCGTCCCAGAAGCCGCGGTTGAACACCGTTTGCAGGCGTTTTTTCCACTCCTCCACGCGCTCCGGCGTAAAGGTGCCGTCGAGCACGGCACTGATGGCCTCCTTGTAGCAGCTTACGGTGGTGTACACGTAATCGGCACCGCGCGCACGGCCTTCAATCTTGAACACGCGCACGCCGGCCTTCATCATGCGGTCGATGAAACCGATGGTACACAGGTCCTTGGGGCTCATGATGTACTTGTTGTCCACGTCAAGCTCCACGCCGCTGTCGCGGTCGCGCACGGTGTAGGCGCGGCGGCACACCTGCAGGCAGGCTCCGCGGTTGGCCGAGCTGCCCAGGTTGTCGAGCGAGAGGTAACACTTACCGCTCACAGCCATGCACAGCGCGCCATGACAAAACATCTCAATGCGCACGGGCTGCCCGCCGGGACCGCAAATCGGTTCCTCCTGAATATTCCGGTAAATCTGGCTCACCTGCTTGAGGTTGAGCTCGCGCGCCAGCACGGTTACGTCGGCATATTGGGCATAGAAGCGCAGGGCTGCGGTGTTGGAAATGTTGAGCTGCGTAGACAGGTGCACCTCCACGCCAATCTCGCGGCAATAGGTCAGCACGGCCGTGTCCGACGCAATGATGGCCGTAATGCCGGCCTGCTTGGCAGTCCGGCAGATGCGCTGCATCAGTTCCATTTCCTCGTCATAAATAATGGTATTTACGGTCAGGTAAGCCCGCACACCCGCCTCGGCACACTGACTGACGATAACGGGCAAATCGTCAAGCGTGAAACGGCTGGCCGAACCGGCCCGCATGTTCAGGCTCTCCACACCAAAATATACCGAACCGGCACCTGCCTTTATGGCGGCTGCCAGTGACTCCCACGAGCCTACCGGCGCCATAATTTCAAAATCTTCCTTCTGCATTTTCATTACTAAAAAAACAAATTCCGGCCGGCTTGAACAGCCTGCGGATTGACTGATTGCAAAGATACGGCAAAAAGCGGAAACCGCCAAAGTAGGCATTCCTTTTCAGGACGGATGGCGGAAGCCTTGAAAAAGCCGGACACAAAGAGTTGTTTTAGTAAATTCTTATTACTTTTGCGGAAACAAACCTCATTCTACATCATGCACACACAAGACGTCAAGACCAATTCAATTCAAGCCTGGTGGCTGGCCAGCCGTCCCAAGACGCTCTCGGCCGCTCTGGTTCCGGTAGTAGTAGCTGCCGCCCTGGCCTGGAAAGATGAGCGTTTCAGTACCGACCTGACCCTGCTCTGTATGCTGTTTGCCATACTGATGCAAATAGCAGCCAACTTTATCAACGACTTGTTCGACTTCAAACGCGGATCCGACCGGACCGACCGTCTGGGCCCCGAACGGGCATGTGCCCAAGGCTGGATTACGCCTCACGCCATGCAGCGCGGCATCATCGTCACCCTCCTGGCAGCCTGCGCCACGGGTCTGCTGCTGCTCGGACTGAGCCATGCCGGAGCAGAACTGCTTTTCGTGGGTGCAGCCTGCGTGATATTTGCCTTTCTCTACACCACCCTGCTCAGTTACTGCGGTCTGGGAGATGTGCTGGTTTGGCTGTTTTTCGGATTCGTCCCCGTATTGGGTACTTATTTCGTACAAGCCCATCACCTGACGGCAGAATCCTGGATAGCAGCCACAGGATGCGGACTGGCCATTGACAATTTGCTTATCGTCAACAACTACCGCGACCGTCAGGCCGATCGTCTGTCGGGAAAACGGACACTTGTGGTCGTTTTGGGCGAACGATTCGGCAGTTATTTCTATCTGATTCAGGGAGCTTTGGCTTATGTATGCTGCGCAGCCCTCGGACTGATGAGCAGCCAGATGCGCTGGTGCATGATTCTGCCGTTGGCCTATCTGGCCTGGCACACTATGGCCTGGCGCCGCATGGTAAAAATAAACAACGGCCGGAAACTCAACAAAATTCTGGGACAAACGTCTAAAAACATTTTGCTTTTCGGCATTATGCTGGCTCTTTCCATCCTGCTGGGATAAGGGCTGACGAAAAACATTCCGACCTGTCAGCACATCAGTCGGGAATCGGTTCTTCAACAACGCAGAACCGATTCCCGACTGACTGTTTTTTCGGATAATCAATAAAACAGACATCCCGCAACCCATGGCGTAAGCTGCAGGATGTCCGACATGAATAAAAAAACTACCCGGAGAAAAATATTATTCCAGCGAAATAGCCTCACCAACACAACCGTTAGGCATCTGAATGCCCAACAAAGCGGCCACAGTAGGCGCGATGTCGGTTATATAATGACGGCTGTAATCGATACCCGGCTTGACGCCCGTACCATAAAAGATGAGGGGGATATGTGTGTCGTAGGGTGCCCACGAACCGTGGTTGGTTCCTTTTCCAGGATAACGCACGTCGTACTCTTCATTCCAGCCGCTACGCATAATCAGCTGGATGTCGCCACTACGCTTGACGTGATAACCATTGGCCACCATTTGTCGCAATCCTTCAGGCAGATAAGCCGGAATTTGTTTGACATCAAGAGCATACAACACCTCTGGCTGGCATTGCAGAAAACGGATGATTGCCTGACGAATGCCCTCTGCCGGCAACTGTTCACGCTCCAGACGCGCATAATCCAGATGTATCTGAAAATTTTCCACTCCTTTTATCACCGACCCGCTGATGCCCATCTGCTGTGTCAGGCTGTCGAGCTGCTGATGCAGACGGCCTCCGTTCCACGTGCCGGACGACAACTTATGGTCAGCCATGAAAGTAGGATTGTGTGCCGCGCCGTGGTCAGCCGTCAAGAAAAGAAGGTAACGCCCCTTACCGATTTTCCGGTCAAGATAAGTCAGAAAATCAGCCAGGTCGGCATCCAGCCGAAGGTATGTGTCCTCAATATAAGTAGAGTTCGGGCCCACACGATGGCCCACGTAGTCGGTTGAAGAGAGGCTGACCGTCAGCATGTCGGTATCGGCTCCCTGACCCAACTTTTCCCCGTCAATGGCAGCCCGGGCCATGCCCAACGTTACGGTATTGCCCAAATACGAATTCTGAATCTGATTGTTCGGAGCTATTTCGTAACGACTTCCGTCGGGCGTGCTCTGCACATAAGCCGACTTGTCCTGAAGCCACTTCCAGTCGGCAGCCTTATAGGCGTCATAACGGGTTAGCGTGCGATTGTACTGCTCCACCCACTGGGGCAGGCGCTCCATGTAATATGTGCTGCTGATAAAGCGCGGCGCCCGGCTGTCCATCCAGTAAGCACCGCTGGCCGAGCGGCCGGCAGGCAGGATTGCCGTGCGGTCCTTGATGGCCACGCCTACCACCTTTGACCGGAAATTAGTGGCCAGCCGCAGCTCGTCGCCCACGGTGGTCACATCCAGGTTATGCGGCGACATTTTTCCGGCCGCCGACGTTGTACCTACACTGCTCACGGTGCTATCGGCCGTACAATAGGTACGGTTGCCAACGGGCGACGTATAGAAGTCGTTGCCGGCTATTCCGTTAATGGCCGGCACACTGCCTGTAAAAATGGATGCATGCCCCACGGCCGTCACCGAAGGCAAATAATTGATAAACGTTTGCGGACAACTGTATCCCTCACGCAACAGACGCTTAAAACCTCCTTCGCCATAGCGGTCGGCATAGCGCGTGAGATAGTCCCAACGCATCTGGTCAACCACCAGGCCAACAACCAGACGCGGCCGCTGGTTGTTGGCGGTTTGAGCTACGGCCGGACATACTGCCGCTACCGACACTACCCCCACGCACAACCAGCGAGCTATACACTTTGCAAATTTCATGATTCCTTACGCTTTTTACATTACACTGCGCAAAGATACAAAAGCCATGTTTCAATATTGTTTCACTCCTGAAGGAACACATATTGAAACATGGCCAAGGGAAAAAAACGGCTCTTGCCTAAAAATCAAAATTCAGGTTCACGCCAAATACGTCGTTTGTACGATGGAAACGGTCGGTACCCTCCGTATTAAGCTGCGGAAGCATGGCCCCGAGGGTTGCAGCTGCCTGCAGCTCATTGGCGGTCAGCTGCCCGCTGCCCACCAGGGCTTGCATTGAACCGGACAGGGTTGACTTGATGTGATTGAAATCGTCGTGATGCTTGGTGTAGGTTTTATAGAACGTCTTGAAATAAGCCACGTTCATGCTGATGGTAGGCGTCAGCTGGAACGCTGCACCCAGCCCGACCGAATTGGAACTGGTCACGAAACTCATGTCACTCAGAAATTCGCTGTTGCTGCCCAGCCCGTAGTTGGTACTCTGGTAACCGGCCGACACGGTAATGCGCTTGTTGATGTCGTACTCCAGTCCGGCCAGGAATTCCTGCGTTCCGCTTTTCAGCTTCTTCTCACGGTGCTCATACTGCGCGGCCTGGCGGTCGAAAAAGTAGTGATAGCCTACCGAAGCCCTCAAGTTGGGAAGTACGTCGTAGCTTACGCCAAGCGTGAGCAGTGCCGGAATTTCAGCCCACACCTTCTGTCCGTCGTCAAACTCAGCCACACCGCTGGTATTATTCGACTGGTTTTTCAAATGCATGCGACCCTTAAACTCATAGCGCGCGGCAAAGTTCCAGCGGGGCAACTTATAATTGACCGAAACGACAGGCATAAACGTCCATCCGCTCTGGTTGCAGTCGAGCGCGCGGTCGGCCACGAGCGAGGCAAAATGCGGATACCCCATGCCCTCCATGAGTTGCCCGGCAGGCACGTATCCCTGCGGCAGCCCCAGGGCAGCGGCAGCCGGAGCGGTGTGCAGCTGAATGTTGCGCACGTAGCCGTAGTAGTTACAGTCGGCCAACACCAGACGGCCTCCCACATGGGCTGAGAGCTGCGGCGTGATGCGATAGCCTACACCCAGCTGCATGCCGTAGTAGTACTGCCGGCCCTTCATATACATGTCGGCCCGATAGCCGTCAATCAGGTTCACGCCCGACATTCCGGGTTGCTGCTGCACCAGTCCGTTGAGCAGTACCGGCAGCATGGCCACCTGACTCTCAAACGACCCCAGTCCGTCGTCGAATGTACATTTTCCGCCACCACCGGTAATGGCAAATCCGCCGCTTAAAGCCCAGCGCTTGCCCACCCAGGCCAGCTGGATTGACGGAATGACGGGAGCCTTGGCCCGGCCTTCATATTTTTTCCAACCGTCGGCCGCGTTTCCCTCGCCCATAGCCAGGGGAGCCACGTTTCCGGCCTGGAAAAACGATTCGGCCGTACGCGTCTGGTAGGCCGACTGGATATTGAGCGAAATGTGCCATCCCGGTTTCAGAAAAGTAAGACCGGCCGGATTGCTGTACACGCCGTCAATGCCGATAGCGGCATCGCGGGCGGGATTGCGCAGGAAGGCAATGTTCTGGTTCGTGTTCGTAAGCAGACCGCCAGCCGTCACCGGAGCGGCAAACGCGGAAAGTCCACACAAGGAAAGAATAATTTTTCGGATTTTCATGATGTAAATTTAAAAATGAAAGCGCAAAATTAGTCATTTATTCTGTTATATTGGTCATTTTTACCGAATAATTCATCGCTTCCCGCCGGAAAAAACACCTGTGCAGCCATGTAGGATTTTACGGCTGCCCCCAGATTCAGCCCCCGGGCAAACCTTTTCACAAAAAGGCGGGAAGAAAAAAATTTTTCCTCCCGCCTTAATTTTCTTTCCTCCCGCCTATTTTCGTTTTAAACCGACTTCTCCTTTTTCCTCCTGCACCTGGAAAACTCCACACGAAAAAAAAATGGCCTGACGGCTTCCTGCCAAAAGCAAGCAACCGTCGGGCCATATAGCAAATCTCATAAATCCTCCGGAACAATGCAGCCCGGTCTACAAGTCGTCAACCAGCGCCGTACTTTTGGCGTAGGCCGTACTGCGCGCTTCGAAAAAGTCGGTCTTCACCATATTGGCGTTGCTGTACTGCGCCACCCACCGCATGTTTTCGGGCTCCTCCTGCTGCTCGTCAAAAAGCATGCCAAAGCCCAAGCCGTTCCAGCGCAAATTTCCCAGATAGGTGATGTAGTCGCTTACCATCTGCGCGGTCAGTCCCTGCACGTCGTTGCCAATGACATACTGGCCCCAGGCTATTTCCTGACGCACTCCTTCGCGCATCATGCCCTCGTACACGGCTACCCGTTCGGGCGTAAAGAGTTCAGGACACTCTTTTTTCATTTCGAGCAGAATGTTGCGGAAGAGCCAGAGGTGTGTATTCTCGTCGCGGTTGATGTAGCGTATTTCCTGAGCCGAGCCGGGCATCTTTCCGTTTCGACTCAGGTTGTAGAAAAACATGAAGCCGCTGTAAAAATAAATACCCTCCAGAATATAGTTGGCCACCATGGCTTTCACCAGGTGGAAGAGGTTGGGCTCACGCTGAAACTCGTTGTAGCAGTCGCCTATAAACGTGTTTCGGGCCAGCAGATGCTCATCCGTTTTCCACTGGTAGAGAATATCGTTGCGCTCCTCGGGACTGCAGATGGTATCGAGCATATAGCTGTAGCTCTGGCTGTGGATACATTCCTGAAACGTCTGGATGTGCAGGCAGAGATTCACCTCGTTGGCCGTGATGTATTCGCCCAGCGTAGGCAGGTTGTTGCTCTGCAGCGAGTCGAGAAACACCAGGAAACTCAGAATCTTGTCGTAAGCCTTGCGCTCGGCCGGCGCCAGGCGCGGATAGTCGCGCACATCCTGCGTCAGATTGATTTCCTCCGGAATCCAGAAGTTGTTCATGGCCTGACGATACCAGTCGGCCACCCACTTGTAGCGCATGTTGTTGAAGTCGTTCAGGTTGGTAGTGCGCCCGCCAACCATGCGGCGCAGGCGCACGTCGGTGTCGCCGTCAGGATTAAACAGCGGCGACTTATGCAAATTATTTTCCATGTTTGTCGGTATTAAAAAGCCCCTTGGGGTCATTCTTTTCATTTCATTCGGGGTCCGCATCAGGCCGAGCAGCTGTCACACTCCTCCACCTCAAGCGACTTTGAACGCACATAATAAATGGTTTTCACGCCGCTCTCCCACGCCAGCAAATAAAGATTGAGCACCTGGCGCAGCGTAAAGTCGTGCGTAATGTAAAGGTTCAGGCTCTGGGCCTGGTCAATGTGACGCTGGCGCACACCGGCAGCACGCACGCTCCAGGTCTGGTCAAGAAGATAAGCCCCTTTGTATTTCCAATAAGTACGGTCGTTCAGCTCAGGTGCCACACGCGGCAGCATGGCTCCCTTCTTTTCCTCCAGAAAAAAGCGCTTCATCACCGGATCAATACCTGCCGTCGTACCGGCAATGATACTGGTGGAACTGGTAGGCGCCACCGCCAGCAAATAAGCATTGCGCATACCGCTGGCAGCCTTGCGGGCCACGCTCTCCCAGACCTCGCCCGTATAACCACGCTGCGTAAAGTAAGCTCCCGTCTGCCAGTCGCTCCCGGCAAAGCAGGCATAACTGCCCTTCTCGGCAGCCAGATCGGCGCTGGCCTCGATGGCCATACGGCTGATGCGCTCAAACACCTCGTCGGCAAACTTCAGGTGAGCCTCGCTCTCCCACGAAATACCGCGGCGGGCCAGCGCATGATGGTAACCGCTCGCTCCCAAACCGATGCTGCGGTAGCGGCGGTTGGTAAGCTCGGCATATTTCAGCGGATAGAAGTTCAGGTCTATCACGTTGTCGAGTGCGCGCACGGCAGTGCGCACAATTTTCCGCATGGCTGCTTCATCTTCCAGCGGCAGATGGCCCAGCGAAAGGCTGGCCAGGTTGCACACCACGAAATCGCCCGGGCGCGTGGTGGTAACAACCACCGTGTCGCCATCGGCCGTCTGCACCTCTGTGGAAACATGCTCCACGGGCGACATGTTCTGCGCAATTTCGGTACAGAGATTCGAGCAATAAATGATACCGGCGTGTTTGTTGGGATTGGCACGGTTGACGAGGTCGCGATTGAACGTGAACGGCGTTCCGGTCTCCACGGCCGACTTCAAGACCAGGCGGATAATATCCTTAATGCTCAACGTGCGGCGCGACAGACGGGCGTCATTGACGCAATCAAGGTAGCGGCGTTCCCACTCCTCGCCATAAAAGTCCTCCAGGCTGTATCCCTTGACAGTCAGGATGTCATGCGGGCAAAACAGGTGCCAGGGCTGGTTCAGGTCGTCCTTGGCCATGCGCCAGAACAGGTCGGGATAGCACACGGCGGGGAAAACGTCGTGCGCTTTCATGCGGTCGTCACCGTTGTTGGTACGCAGCTGCAGGAATTCGGGCAAATCCTTGTGCCATACATCCAGATATACAGCCACGGCGCCCTGGCGTACACCGAGCTGGTCAACGGCCACGGCGGTATCATTGACCAGTTTAATCCAGCGTACCACGCCGCCCGCGGCTCCGCTGAAGCCACGAATGCTGCCGCCGGTGGCGCGCACCTTACCGAAATAAAGGCCCATGCCTCCGCCAAACTTGCTGACCTTGGCAAAATTGTCGATACTGCGGTAAATGCCGTCGAGGCTGTCGGGAACCGTGTCGATAAAGCAACTGGAAAGCTGATGATAGGGCTTGCGCGCATTGGCCAGCGTAGGGGTTGCCAGCGTAACCTGCAGGAGGCTCAGCATGTCGTAGAAACGACGCACCCAGTCAAGCCGGTTGCGCTCCTCGGGCATGGCCAGATGAAGCGCGATGCCCAGAAACATTTCCTGCGGCGACTCCAGCAGCTGCCCGCGACGTGAAACAATAAGATAACGTTTTTGCAGCAAATCGATGCCGGAATAATTGAAAAGCAGGTCGCGTTCGGCATCCATAAAGGCGGCAGCCTCGTTAATCTCGTCGCGGCTGTAATGTTCCAGAATATACCGGCCATACAGCTCCTGACCGGTCAGATAGCACAACTTGTCATAAAAACTCTCCCATCTGTGTTCCTCCTGCACCTGTCTGAGGCGCTCGTGTATGTCGAAAGTCACCAGCCGGCCGGCAATGTACTCCCATCCGGGAGCATCCTGCGTGGTCAGCTCCACGGCTGCCTTGGTCAGGGCCTTCAGCCGCTCGGGGGCGCTCATGCCGGGCTTACAGAAAGCCGAAAACTTTTCAGCCAGACGGGTCAGGGCATAGCGCTCGTCGGGAAAATCATGCTGCACACGCACCAGCACATCATGTATTGAGGGCCATCCGCTACGCTCGGCCAGCTGACGCACGGCATCGCGCATGGCCGTGCGCTGAAAGCGGTAGAGAATGTAGCGCTTGGCCTCGTCGTAGAATCCGTTTTCCATCAGTACGCGCTCTACCTCGTCCTGAATTTGCTCTACACTGCAGCGTGAAGCGTCGGCCTGCAGCCACTGCTCCACAGCATCGACCATGGCATGCAAACGGCCTTCGTCTACCGTGCTGTCGGCACTCAAAAAGCTCTTTTGCATGGCGACAGCTATCTTTTCGCGACAATATTGCTCTATTGTCCCGTTACGTTTCACAATTTTCATCATGGATTTTTTTATTTCTTTCAGGGGAATAAAAACCAATACAAAGTTACGCCATGAATGCTGAAAGGCAAAACAAAAAATGATAAAATCTGTTGCATCCGTACGTGTCGGAAAAAGCTACCGGCACTCGCTCCGGCCCGCTCACGCGGCGTAGAAGACAGACCGTCAGCCGGTTTGCCCCGCACGCTCCGGATGCTTTCCGTTTTACCCGCCAGCTAAAAAATTTTTTCCGCCGGATGAAAAATCTTTCCTGCCGACTTTTTTCGTTTCCGCGCCATGCCTGCAAAAAAATACAAGAATCTGCCCCTCCCGCCATGCTGTTTCCAACATACAAGAGGGGGCAGATTCATAAAGCCAACGCCCGACATGAAAAAGCGGATTATCCCAATTCGATAACCTCCAGATTCTTGAACGCCGAACCGTCTACATCAAAACGCACCAGGGTGCGCCGGGTCTGCCACCCCTGACGGCCGGCCGCGCCGGGATTGATGTGGAGCAACTGATAGTGTTTGTCATAAGCCACCTTCAGGATGTGCGAATGTCCGGAAATAAACAGGTGGGGCGGATTGGCGGCAAGAAGCTGCGCCACCCTGCGGTCGTAATGACCGGGATAACCGCCGATATGCGTCATCAGCACGTCGGCCTCCTCACACCTGAAACGCAACAAGGGCTGATAAAGCCGACGTATATCATAGCCATCGATATTGCCGCACACGGCCCTGAACGTCCGGAATGCGGCCAGACGTTCGGCCAACAGAAGGGAACCGATGTCGCCGGCATGCCATATTTCCTGACATGGGGCAAAATACTCCAGATAGCGGTCGTCCCAACAACCGTGGGTGTCCGAAAGCAGTCCGATACGGGTCATAACAATACGGAATAGACTGAAGTCAACAACCCCGAACGTTACAGATGGAGTTTGGCCCGCACAAACTCCTCAATAAAGTCAGCCGTGCGCTCCGTGCCCAACACACTGGAGTTGATGCAGTAATGATAACTGGAAGCTGCCCCCCAAACCTTGCCGCTGAAAAAATTATAATAATTGGCACGGGTTTCGTCGCCTTTTTCAATCATCTTCAGGGCACTCTTGCGGTCAACATTAAAATGGCTGACCAAACGGTGAATACGGTCGTCCGTATCGGCTGAAATGAAAATATTGACGATTTCGGGCTTGTCGCGCAGCACATAGTCGGCACAACGCCCGATAAAGATACAGCTCTGTGCAGCGGCTGCCCGACGGATTGACTCGCTCTGTATGCGGAAGAGCGACTCGTCGCTGATCTGATTGCCATAAATATTGTCGCTGCCGGCCAGCAAGGGCATGATGGAACCAAACACGGAACGAAAAATACCCTTGTTCTCATCGCTGCGCTCAAAGATTTCAGTTGACAGTCCGCTGTCCTCGGAAGCCATTGAAAGTATTTCCTTGTCATAGTAGGAAAAGCCGAAACGTTCAGCCAGCAAGTGACCAATCTGCCGGCCGCCGCTACCCAGCTGGCGACCAATGTTGATGACGTAGGTTTTATGATTATCCATTTACTGATTGTTTTTTTGTTCTGAATGAAAATAAAAAAGATAAAGAATCAGCCTTCAATCTTGAGGCGCTCGGCGGCAGCCTTTTGCTTGAACCGCTTGATTTCAAGAAAAAGCAATGTGGCCGACAGAATGGAAGCCAATGCATCAGCAAACGGCATGGCATACCACACACCCATAATGGGGTTGCTGAAGAAATGAGGCAGAATCAACAACGCCGGCAAGAGAAACAGCAACTGACGCGAAAGCGATACGAGAATACTCTTGCCCGCATAGCCGATACTCTGGAAAAAGGCCGTTGACACAATCTGCATTCCGATAAAGGGGAACATCATGACCACCACACGCAAACCGCGCGATGCGGCCAGGATAAGTTCGGGCGAATCCTTGGCAAAGAGGGTGGCACACGGCACGGAGAAGAACGTTCCGATAACGAATCCGGTAGTCGTAATGCAGGTAGCCACCAAAATAGCCAGCTTGAGCACCTGCATCAGACGGTCGTACTTACGCGCTCCGAAATTATAACCGGCAATAGGCTGCATGCCCTGGTTCAGTCCGATACAAATCATTACGATAAAGAGCGACAGGCGGTTGACAATACCGAACGCACCCACTGACACGTCGCCGCCATACTGCGTCATGCTGCGTGTGACGGTAATGGCCACCAGGCAGGCGCACAGATTGATGAGGAACGGCGGCAAACCAATCAGCAACGACTCCTTAACAATTTTGCGCTGCAACCGGATGAGCTTGCGCTCAAAATGAATAAAGTCGCTCTTGTTGGAAAACAAACGTATCTGCCACATCAGCATGATGGTCTGCGCACTAATCGTGGCAGCAGCAGCCCCGCGTATGCCCCAGTCGAATACGAAAATAAAGATTGGTGCCAAAATACAGTTGATAATCACCGTTCCGAAAGTGGCATACATGGCCTTGCGAGGACGGTTGGTTGACCGCAACAAGGCATTCAGCCCCAAATAAAGATGCGTAATGACATTACCACTCAGAATAATGGTCATAAAATCATGGGCATAAGGTAAAGTCACGTCGCTGGCTCCGAAGAACCGCAAAATCGGCGACAGAAAAATCTGCAGAATCACAGCCAGCGAAATACCCATAATGGCTCCCATAAGGACTACATTACCTAAAATCAGCTTGGCCGTATCATAATCGCGCTGCCCCAAGCGTACGGACATCAGGGTTGATGCTCCCACACCGACCATGGCTCCGAAAGCGGCAGTCAACGACATCACGGGACCGGTCAATGCCAGTCCCATAATAGCCTCGGCTCCCACGCCCTGTCCGATGAAAATACCATCAATGATGTTGTACACCGACGATGCTGCCATAGCCACGATGGCCGGAAAAGCATAGTCGCAGAGCAAACGCCCTATGGGTTTTTCGCCCAGTTCATTAAAATTATTGACATTCGTATTTTGCATACACTCAAATTATATGTTGTTATCAGGATTTCCTATTCTGTTTCTCCGGCCGTTGCATCCACGTCGGTCTCATCCGTCTGTGGATTGGCGGTTTCGGCCCCATAACCCTCGTCATACCCCTTACGATAAGCCATGGCATAGGCAGCCTGGTCGGCAGCGCTGACAAACTCGCTGCTCTCGTCGTAATTGGCTTTGTACACATGGATTTTGGCATCCTCCACACCCATATTGTACCCGTCCTCATAACCGGCATCGGAAGGGGCACGACGATCTTTTTGCACAACCGAATCGGCCTGCTGGTATTCCACCGGAACATAATCACTGGCAGCTTCCGACTCAATGTCCGAAGTTGTCGTATCGGGCATTGACGTTGACACCTGCACCGAATCCTCCGCATCATAGTCAACCGGAAGGTTGGGCTTGTTTGAAGCCTTCTTCAACACCACAACGGCTACCACCACTAAAAAGCATAACAAAAGCACTACATACTTAAGTTGACGGCTTCTATCCATTTTATCATCTAACTTCATGGTTGTTCTATCAAAAAAAAATTATGCAACTCGTTGCCGGTCGCCGGCATCAATCTTCAAAAAAATAAACAACAGTAAAGTGAATCCCCAAAGTGACGAACCACCGTAACTGAAAAACGGCAGCGGGATACCGATTACCGGTGTCAGCCCCATCACCATTCCGACATTAATAAAAACGTGGAACAGGAATATGCTCAACACCGAATAGCCATATACCCGCCCGAACACAGACGACTGCCGCTCGGACAAATAAATAAGACGTAATATCAAGGTCAGAAACAGCAACAATACCGTTGCCGAACCTAAAAAACCTTCTTCCTCACCAACCGTACAGAAAATAAAGTCGGTATCCTGTTCGGGCACATACTTCAATTTGGTTTGTGTACCGTTCAGGAATCCCTTTCCCTCCAATCCGCCGGAACCGATGGCAATCTTGCTTTGATTAACATTATATCCGGCCCCCGTAATGTCCTGCTCCATTCCCAGCAAGACACAGATTCGGGTTCGCTGATGGTCTTCGAGAACATTATTGAGCACGTAGTCTGAAGAATAAAAGAATATCATCGACGCGACAGTAAACAACCCGATATAAATATAATTGCTGACGCGCTCACTCAAACCGCGAAAGAAAAAACAAATAGCAGCATATACACATACGCCTATCAGAATCCACGAAATGTCAAAAGGAATGACAAACTCGGAAATAATAATGGCCACGGCCACAGCTATTGCTCCTATCATGGCCTGCCGGCCGCAAAATCTTTTGTCGTACCCATAAACCAAACCAAGCCCCAACGAAAAGAGCCAAATCAGCAAAAGTACAACAAACTCTCCGATTGACGTCATGGAACCGGGCAGCAAATCAGCACTAAAGCGCACGCCCACCACAAAATAGACTACAGCCGCCACGCCAGCAAACAAAAAGCAACCGGGCATTCCTTCCCGATAAAGCATCAGGAAGAAAGCCAGATAGACCAAAGCCGAACCGGTTTCGCGCTGCATGACAATCAGAATCATCGGCAACAAAATCACGCCTACCGCCTGATAAAAATCCTTTTTCTTCGACAAATCGAATCCGTAACGGTCCATCAATTTGGCAACCATCAAAGCCGTGGCACATTTGGCAAACTCAGCCGGCTGCAAACTGACTGGCCCCAATTTTATCCAGGAATAAGACCCCTTGATGTCCGAAGCAACAAAAGGCGTAATAAGCAGTAACATCATCATGCCAATGTAAAAAATATTGGCAATGCTGTCAAAAATCCGGTCGTCAAGCATCAGAATCACAAACCCCAACGTAATGGAACAGCCAATCCATACCAACTGTTTACCCATTCGGCTTCCCCAACTGAAAAAGTCGGTATTACCAAAATCATAGCTGGCACCACATACACTCAGCCATCCGGCTGCCAGCAGCAGGAGATACAGAAAGATTACAACCCAATCGACCGAACGCAGCGGGCTATTGTTTTTAGATAGACTTTGTGACTCCATAACTAATATGCTTGTGTTGCATAACTTCTGCCTTCTTCTCACTCGAAGCAGAAAGTTTACCGTTAATATACTGCTCTATAAGCAAGGCTCCGATGGGCACTCCGTAGTCGGCACCCCACCCACCATTCTCCACGTAAACGGAAATGGCTATTTGAGGGTTGTTCATCGGAGCAAACCCCATAAATACGGAATGGTCCTGGCCGCGGTTTTCAGCCGTTCCGGTTTTTCCGCAAACTTCAATGCCGGGAATATTGGCAGCATAGCAGGTTCCGCTTAATACGGCCCGACGCATACCGGCTGCTACATAATTATAATAAATTGAATTGATTCCCGTATAACGGCGGGTCAGATATTGTGAAGCCAGACGTCCGCCCTGAATACTACGTACGACATGGGGCGTATAAAAATATCCGCGATTGGCAATCGTAGCTCCCAGATTGGCAATCTGAAGCGGAGTAGCCGTCACCTCTCCCTGACCAATAGAGATACTGATAACCGTCAATCCGTTCCAATGTTTACGATAAGCCTTATCATAATATTCGGCGTTCGGAATCATGCCTCGCTTCTCACCCGGCAGATCAATGCCGAGCTTATAACCATAACCCATTTTCACCTGATAGTCCTTCCATACGGTCATGGCTTCCTGCACGTTACGATATTTTCTGCGATTACTGAACATGCGATAGAGCGTCCAACAAAAATAACTGTTGCACGATGTTCCGAGGGCCGGAATCAAAGCTATGGGTGAAGAGTGTCCGTGACAGCCCAAATGAAGTCCTTTATAATTAAAGCCATGATGACACGGAAAAGCCACCGTCGGATTAATGATACCCTCCTGCAGCCCAATCAATGCCTGTGTAGGCTTAAAGGTTGAGCCGGGAGGATACTGCCCCATAATGGCTCGATTCAGCAAAGGCTTGTTAGGATTCTTACTCAACGCCTTGTGTATCTTTCCACGGTCACGCCCCACCATCAGCCGGGGGTCGTAAGTAGGTGCCGAAGCCATGCAAAGAACCTGGCCGGTTTTGGGTTCTATGGCAACTATCGCTCCTTTTTTTCCTTCAAGCAGGCGCTCGGCCAGAATTTGCAGTTTCATGTCGAGCCCCAGTGTGATGTTCTTGCCCGGCACGGGTTTCGTATCGTATTTCCCGTCGAGATAATGCCCCTGAATACGGCCGTGGACGTCGCGCAAAAGAATCTGCATTCCTTTTTCGCCGCGAAGCTCCTTTTCGTACGAACGTTCAATACCGAGTTTGCCGATATAATCACCGCTCTGATAATATTTGTCGTCCTCCAAATCCGATTCCGACACTTCACCCACGTCGCCCAGTAAATGAGCCCCCTGCGCATAAGTATAATGTCTGACGTAGCGCTTGTCAACCGAAAAGCCCTTGAAGCGGAATAGCTTTTCCTGAAAAACAGAGCATTCCTCACTGGGTATCTGACTCAAAAAGACCTGCGGTGTATAGCGTGAATAACCCGGATTCTTCTTCGAATCCTTGATTTCCTTCATTCGGGCAATATAAAATTCGCGCGTAATGCCCAACGTGCGGCAGAAGTCGAGGGTGTCAATGCCGAGTTGCTCGTTCATGACTACCATGATGTTGTACGAGGGTTCGTTGTATACCAACAACCTGCCATACCGGTCGCGTATCAATCCGCGTGAAGGATACTGTATTTTTTTCTGAAAAGCATTGGAGTCGGCATTCTTCTTGTAGTCGTCGCTCATAATCTGCAAAGAAAACAAGCGTATCAGGAACACAATAATAATACAGACGGCAATACCTCCGACAATATATTTGCGATTCGAATAGTTGTAGACTGTGGCCATAATCTGATGATGAATATATCGCCCTACGATTTAGAAGATTTTGCCCCGCCGTAGCGAATGCTCTCGAAAGCACATACAATCAGCAGAGTCAACAGAAAACTGGTGCCGATTTTGAAAAGCAGTTCCTCCCAATTGGCCATCGAGAAGGCTTCAATCAGGAAAAACAGCAGGCTGTGAAGCAACGTCAACACGGCTGCATAACGAAAAAACGGCCCCCATTTCATTGCGGCTGCTCCCGGATCGTAACCATCTTCAGCTTTTTCGCGCGAAACGAAAATGTTCAGCAAATAAGGCCGTACAAAAGCCACCATTGTCAGGGCTGCCGCCGTCACTCCGGTAGTATTTGAAAACAAATCCACACAAAAACCTAACCCGAAAGCCCACAACAGCAAATAACCACGGTCAAGCGTTGATGGCAGGGTGAGCAAAAAATAAAGATACGGCATCGGGATGGCATAACCTCCAATGTGGATATTGTTAAAAACCAAAGCCTGCAACAGTACCAAAAGGACGAACCATACTATTCGTAAAAAGATTTTTTGCATCATAAAAGATTTGTATATTGTTTATACCTGAAGTTTTCCCAAAGTACACGCCTCACCCGAAAGGGCCGGCCGCTCTTACTGGTCGAGCGCCTCCACAGCCTCGAGGGCGTGTACCCGCAACGTGTCAATTGAAGCTTTGTTTTCAGAAGCAATGACCACCACATCACGCAAATTGGCAAAATCCGTGGCCAGGCCAATGTCAAGTCTGTACGACAAGCCGTCGTCGGAATTCGTCACCTTGCGTACCTGCCCTACAAACAAGCCGGGAGGGAATATGGACGAATATCCGCTGGTTTCCACAAATTCGCCTCCCTTCAGACGGGCATAGCGCGGGATGTCGTCCAGATAAGCATGAACCGGACTGCCGCCTTCCCATTTAAGAAAGCCAAAGAAACGTTGTCCGCGTATGCGGCAACTGATGCTCGACTTGCTGTTAATCAGCGGAAGCACAAGCGAATAGCGCGCTCCGGTCAGGTAGACAATACCCACCACGCCGGTGCCGGACACTACCCCCATTTCGGGCCGTATGCCGTCGGCCTCGCCTTTGTTGATAACCAGATAATTGTTTTTTTCGCGTATGCTGTTTTGCACCACCCGTGCGCCAATCAGCTTATATCCGACCAAGCTGCTCACCATGCGTTCGTTGGTCAGTCCGGTATCAACCTTGGCGTCACGCAACTGCTCACGCAGGTTGTCCACCTGCATCTGCAACATCACATTGCGCTGCGTCAGGGCCGTATTGACCTGCTGCAAATGCAGATACGACACGGCGTCGGCATAGAGGCCATTGACGCTGGCCGCCACCCGATTGGCCGAAGTAAACCACACACTGTTGGGATAACGTTCAAAACTGAAAAGCAGAAAGAAACTAACCAGTTCAAGAATAACCAGCAGGAACCAGTCATGATACTTCCGAATAAAGTCCAGCAAATTCTGCATACACCTGAAAATATTTTGACGAACCAGGGCTTTACGCCGCTACAAGAAAATATTACATACCATTCAAAAAAACGGAGGCATAAAAAACACGGGGCCCCAGGGTTGATTTTATTTACCCTGCTGTGCCCCGATTTTTTATATGTTCAGTCCCCCATTCCGCCGATATGCGGATGCAAATGACGGCCTGCGGAACAAGCGTATCCTTTATCGCATCAGGAAAGAGAAACGCTCTACGTTTTTCAGCGCTACGCCCGTACCCTTGGCCACGCAATGCAACGGATCCTCGGCTACGTGGAAAGGAATATTGATTTTATCAGTCAGGCGCTTATCGAGTCCGCGCAGCAAAGCTCCGCCTCCGGTCAGGTAGATACCGTTGTGTACGATGTCGGCATACAGTTCGGGCGGTGTGCGCTCCAAGGCGTTGAGCACGGCAGTTTCAATCTTGGCTATCGACTTTTCAAGACAGTGGGCTATTTCCTGATAGCATACCGGCACTTCCATAGGCAGCGCGGTGATGCGGTTAGGCCCGTGCACCACGTAATCCTCGGGTGCATCGTCAAGGTCGGTCAGGGCGGCGCCTACGTGAATCTTGATTCGCTCGGCCATACGCTCGCTGACGCGCACGTTGTGCTGTCGGCTCATGTATTCCTGAATGTCGGCCGTCAGGTCGTCGCCGGCCATTTTGATGGAGTTGTTCGACACGATGCCTCCCAGCGAAATGACGGCAATCTCGGTGGTTCCGCCACCTATGTCCACAATCATGTTGCCCTCGGGAGCTTCCACATCAAGACCTATACCGATTGCAGCAGCCATCGGCTCGAATATCAGATAAACGTCACGTCCGCCTGAATGTTCGGCCGAATCGCGCACAGCACGCAACTCCACTTCGGTTGAACCGGAAGGCACGCCGATGACCATGCGCAGTGAAGGCGAGAAGAAGTGTTTGCCGCGCGGTGCCATCTTGATTAACCCGCGCATCATCTGCTCGCAGGCATTGAAGTCGGCAATCACGCCGTCGCGCAACGGACGTATGACGCGCACTTTCTCGTTGGTTTTTTCATACATCAACTTTGCACGTTCGCCTACGGCTATCATGTTGTCCGTATTACGGTCGAGCGCTACGACTGAAGGTTCGTCAACCACAATTTTCCCATCACTGATGATAATGGTATTGGCCGTACCCAAGTCCATGGCAATCTCCTGATTGAAAGAGAAGAAACTGAATAAGCTCATGCTGTTGTTTGGTATCTGTAAATCTTAAATGGGTATGTACAAACTGTTAATCCACATCGGAGACATGCTCCGGAAATGCTGTATGCAAGGCCTCTCCCCGCTCTTATTCTCTAAAAAAGGGAAGGGGAACTTTCCGGACGCACACTTTTTTTATTTGCCAGACTTCTCAAAATAAGCATGAATGGCCGTATCGTAGTGGCTGCTTACGCCAAAGGCGCGGGTGGCAAACCACCGACGGTCTTCAATTTCCGTCTGTGCGCCCTGCTTCTGCAACAGCTCAAGCAGCGGCTGATACTCGGCCTTGGAGGGCACGATTACCACGTCTTTGAAGTTCTTGGCTCCGGCACGTATCAAGGAGATGCCGCCTATGTCGATTTTTTCGATTATGTCAGCTTCAGAAGCTCCGCTGGCCACGGTCTGCTCAAACGGATACAGGTCAACAATTACCAGGTCGATTTCCGGAATGTCATACTGCTTCATCTGTGCCTGATCCTCAGCCAGTTCACGGCGTCCGAGAATGCCACCGAAAATTTTGGGATGCAAGGTTTTCACACGGCCACCCAAAATGGAAGGATAGGTCGTTACGTCCTCTACCTTCTGGCAGGGAAGTCCCAAACTTTCAATGAATTTTTGCGTACCGCCGGTTGACAGCAATTTCACACCTTCGGCATGCAATTTCTTTAGCAACTCGTCCAGCCCGTCTTTATGGAAAACGGAAACCAAGGCGGTTTTAATCTTCTTTGTTTCAGCCATAATCGTAGATTTATTGAATTTCAGGTTGCAAAGTTACAAAATATGTAGAATATTATGTGCCTAAAAGTCATAAGTTTTTTTCATTTCCACAAAAATTGAAAGTTCTTTCACACCTGTCTGGCTTTGCGGCGGGCAGCGCACATGAAAACCGGAGGGAAGTTTTTTGAATCAAGACCGGACTTATTTTATTTTAGCAGGCACAAAAGTTTTTTCAGATGCCGACTTTTCAGCCCGGCTTCCTGCGGTTCTCCCCCCCCAACTGCCGGAAGAGCAAAAAAAACTCCGCATCACCCCTACGGGATGACACGGAGAATAAAAATAAAATCACATCAGAAAAAAAGAGGATAAGTCGATTTCAATAACCCGGCCCTACCGGGCATTACAGGCTAAAAGCGATATGCTCCGCCCAGGGAGAATACGGCCTGGTCAAAGTCGGCAACCAGCTGATACTTGATTTCAAGATTAATCGAGAAGTTATCAGCTACATCAAACTGGGCACCTCCACCAAAGTTACCGCCCACACGGCTGGCATGCTCATTAAAGGCTTTCCAGTTCGTATAAGTCAGGCCGGCCAACGGATAAAGCTTTACGTAGTCGCCTACGGGGAAGAGATAATGGAGCGTGAGGTTAAGATCCCACATGCTCAGGTGGTCGCGCTTGAAGTAATAATCGCCGGCCACCTCACCACGGAGGGCATCCGTAAAATTATACATGAAAAATGCGCCCAAACCGGCATTGTCAACTTCAGTAGCATAATTCAAATGTACACCCAGTGCTTTTTCGCCTTTCTGGGCATAAGCTCCCATTGTGAAAGCAAACAGGCCCAATACAGCCACCATTAAAAATCTTTTCATAACTTCGCGTTTTTCAGGGTTAATTGAATGTGTGAATTTCCTTACATTACTTGTTGTTGCAAGATTGTAATGCCCAAATATACGTTTTTGAAAAAAAAGAGCCAAATTAAAAATCCATTTTTTTGAGCGTTTTTTATTTTTTACCGGTCGAAAGCCGTTTTTTTAATAAATGGACCGGTCTTATCCGTTAAAAAAAAGGCCTGCCATTACCCAACGGCAATGGCAGGCACAACCTGTATCTTCTGCTGTTCGCACGCCTCTACGCTACACAAACTCAATTCTTACGCACAAACACGAGGCCCTGCGTGTCGTTACCGGAATCGCCCCACACCTCGACCTCAAGCGTAAAAGGCGTGCCGGCTTCGAACTGGCTGACATCAACGTGATACGTATGTACAGCCCCGTTTTTGGCGAAATACTGCGTGCTGTACTGCGCCAGGAGTTCGTCGCGCTTGTACAGTTTCATATGCCGGATACACAGGCCGTTGGCTCCGCCGGTCGGCACAAAAGTGATGTCGTACGAACCGTTGCCCACAATTTTTCCCGTGCAGTCAATACGCCAGCGGGTGGGTTTAAACTGGATGTCGAGCGGTTTCCAACCGGCGGTATAGGTTCCGTAAGCCTTGTAAGCCGAATAGTCGGGAGCAAAATATACCGGCAAAGAAAAATGGCGGGGCGACACTACGGTTATGGCATGGAAATCAGATTTCTGCGCCACCGTTACCGGCTGCTCATAAAGCGGTGAATGAATTGTAGGGTACGAGCCGTCGGTGGTATAGCGGATTTCCGCTCCGGACACGCTGGGCGACAACGTCACCTCAACTCCTTCGCCCACACTCCTGACGGCCTCGACACGCGGCTCCGGCACCCGGTAGTTGCACCCCATGTAGTCCAGGCGGGCGTAATGCGTGGATACGCGGCTGCTGAAGTCGTCATAGCGTCGGGCGGCCTGCGGCGTCCATCCCAGCTCGGCCACCGCCATCAGACGCGGATAGGTCAGATATTCGGCATACTGTTCCGAACGGTTTTCGTTGAGCGGTGTGATTTCCTGCAACTTATCTCCGTGAATAAACTGGTCGCTCCAGAAACAGGCCTGCACGCCCAACACCGTCGAAGTGGGCGAATAATCGCTCACGGGGGTGGAATAACATTTTTCCAGGCTGCAGGGCGGCTGCCAGGTAGCTGCCTTCACCTCGCCCGGCGTGCCGCTCTCGGGAAAGTCGAGATACAGACTTGAGCAAGGCGACAAAATGCCCTTATGCCCCGTACGGGTGGCCTGGATGGTGTCGTTCACGTTATGCCAGAACAGGGCTACCACGGGATTATTGAGTTTGCCGCGCTGAATGATTTCCTCCCAACCGATAATCGTGCGGTCATATTTTTTCATCATGTCCGACACCACGTTGGTCAGATACCCCTGCAGCTCCGACGCCTTGCTCAAGCCTTCTCTTTTCATGACGGCCTGACACTCCGGACACTCTTCCCAACGCGTATATACGGCCTCGTCACCGCCAATGCAGATGTATTTCGAAGGAAAGAGTTCCACCGTTTCGGCCAGCACGTCGGCCAGGAACTGATAGGTTGATTCGCGGCCCACACAAAGCAGGTCACGACTGATAAAATGCTGCTCGGGCACCTTGTGCTGCACCTTCGTGCAACTCAGCCACGGATAGGCCACAACAGCAGAAAGCACATGCGCAGGAAATTCTATTTCGGGAATGACTTCGACTCCGCGAACCTTTGCGTATTCCACAATTTCCCGGATGTCGTCCTGCGTATAATATCCTCCCAGACGCTGATGGTCGGGACCGGCCCAGGCACCCACCTGCGTCAGGCGCGGATATTTCCGGATTTCAAGCCGCCAGCCGGAATCGTCAACCATGTGAAACTGCAATTTGTTGAGCTTGTAGGCCGCCATATAATCAATGTACTGCTTGACAAAATCCTTGTCATAGAAATAACGGGCCACATCGAGCATGATGCCGCGCCAGGGATGTTGCGGCGCGTCGGACACGGAGACGCAGGGCACGCACCAGTCAATCTGACGCTGGCGGACTTCGCTGTATATTTGAGGCGGAAAGAGCTGAAGCAACGACTGTATGCCATAGAACACGCCGCTGGCGTCGCGTCCGGCAATCTGCACCCTCCGACGGGTCACATCAAGCCGGTATCCTTCGGCCTTGAGTGTATCGGCATCCGACAGACTCAACACGAGGTCGGCCTTGCGAGCACCTTCCTTCAGTTGCAAGTCCCAGCCGGTCGAGCCGCTTAACTTCTGAGCCAGATATTCGGCCTGTGGCTTCAGTTTTGCATCATAGCCTATTACCATTTTTGATGTCAGCCGGAAACTGCCTTCTGTCTGAGAGACATGCAGCGGTCGCGGAATGATGTTTACCGGTTCTGCCGTAACACTTCCCCAACCGGAAGCCCACAATACGCCACAAAGCAAACCGGTTTTTACATAATGATTCATGTGTAGTAGATTCATGGTTAAATATAAATTGATAAGTTTTTCAGTTGGTCAATCTTTCTTCTGACAAAAGTAACACAAAGTTTCGTCCTTCCGTGCTTTTTACCTACAAAAAACCTAAAACAACAAACCGGGCTCCTCTATCCACCAATAAAGGAGTCCGGCTTGTACTGACTGAAAATCTTTGCGGCCTAAATCCACCAATGCAACAACATCATCACCATAGCTGCCAGCAAAGCACTAACCGGAATCGTCAAGACCCAGGCTGTCATCAAACTGCGCGTCACTCCCCATCGCACGGCTGAGAGTCTTTTTGTGGCTCCCACACCGATAATAGCTCCGGTTATGGTGTGAGTCGTACTGACCGGGACTTTCAAATATTCTGTCAAATATAAGGTCAGTGCGCCAGCAGTTTCGGCAACCACGCCTTCAAGCGGCGTTACACGGGTAATGCGTGTACCCATGGTACGCACAATTTTCCATCCGCCCGACATCGTGCCCAAGGATATGGCTGTAAAACAGGCAAACGCTACCCAGTTGGGAAGCTCGGCCATGCTGCTGACGCCCAAGTCTATTCCGTCGGCATGAGCAGCCATCATGGCAGCAGCAATAATACCCATCACCTTTTGTGAATCGTTCAGTCCATGCCCTACACTGAACAACGCCGAAGATACGAGCTGCAACCGTTTGAACCAAACCTCTGCGGTATGCGGATGCACCCGCCGGCAAATATTCAGCACGAGCAAGGTCAACCCGAAAGCCACAGCCATGCCGATAAGCGGCGCTAAAAAGATAAAAGCCACAATTTTCAGTATGATACTGACCTGCACCGAAGCAAATCCATGCACCGTAATTGCCGCTCCGGCAAATCCGCCAATCAAAGTATGAGACGAAGAAGAAGGTATGCCGCGCCACCACGTAAACAAATTCCAGATAATGGCAGCCACCACCCCTGCCAAAATGATAGGAAGAGTTATAAAATCAGCAATTACGGTTTTGGATACGGTATTGGCAATTCCGAAATCACCAATAACATATTTGGCAATGAAGAAAGCGACGAAATTAAAACATGCAGCCCATAATACCGCCTGCAAGGGCGTCAGCACTTTGGTTGACACAATCGTGGCAATGGCGTTGGCAGCATCGTGGAATCCGTTGATGTAGTCAAACACCAACGCCAACACAATAATCAATATCAGCAATTCCATAACAATCTGTCGGTGTCCGGTTATTAAGCATATTTGATCATCAGACTGCGCAGTATTTTTCCAACATGTTCAGCAGCGTCTGTCGTGCGTTCCAATTCCTTCATGATTTCTTTGAGTTTGATGGTTTCAACAGCATCCTGTTTTTGTTGAAAAAGGTGATAAATAAACATTTCAAAAACTTCATCTGCCTCATTCTCCAAATCATGAAGTTCCGAACAACACTGCCGCAACATATCAGTTTTTTTTCCTATGCGCTCAAGCTCATCCATTGCCCGGCGAATGCATTGTGCAGCCTGCCGTATGTAGTTAGCCAGTTTTTTCCCACTTTCGTCTATTGTACAGGGATGATATATCAAGATACATTTTGAACAACTGTTGATTCCGTCTACCACATCATCAATGGCGGCCGTCAGTTCGTGAATGTCCTCACGGTCAAAAGGTGTGATAAAAGTTGTACTCAGTTCATCTGTCACATGATTGGCCAACACATCAGCCTTCCGCTCCAGTTCCTTAATCAGTTTGTAGCATGCGGCTCGTTCATCAGCTGTATCTTTCTGCAAATTGTCAATCAACAATTCAGATGTACCGATGGCAATGTCCGACAACTCTTTCAACCACGGGAAAAACTTGGGCTCTTTGGGAGCAAAACGACTGAAAAATGAATTTTTCATACCTAATATGTTTTTTAAATAGGATTCTTATTGATTTTTGTTTTTAAGGATACGAATCTTTGCCCGACATACTTCCACCGCTGCCGGCAGCAAAGAAATAAAAATAATCATTACAAGCAGCAATTTCAGATTCTGCTGCACAAACGGCAAATCGCCGAAAAAATATCCGGCATAACAGAACAGCAATATCCATAAGGCTGCTCCTGCCAGATTATATAACATAAAATAGTAGTAGTGCATACGTCCCATTCCGGCCACACAGGGAGCAAAAGTGCGCACCACCGGCACAAAACGTGCCAAGATGATAGTCTTGCCTCCGTATTTACGATAAAAATCATGCGTCTTTTCCAAATAAGACTGCCGGAAAATCCGCGAATCCGGATTCCTGAAAAGCCATGTTCCGAAATACCGTCCAATGGCATAATTGCATGAATCTCCCAAAACGGCAGCAGCAAAAAGCAACAACACCAGCACATGCACATTTAAGGCATGACCCGGCAAAGCGGCTATGGCTCCGGCTACGAACAGCAACGAATCACCAGGCAAAAAAGGTGTAACCACCAGGCCAGTTTCGCAAAATATAATGAGAAACAAAATCAAATACGTCCAATGGTGATAAGTATGGACCATGCTGACCATATACTGGTCGATATGCAAAATAAAATCGATCATAAAAAAAGGATTTAGAAATACAAGCCTCCCATCTTCGTTTCAGGAAAACGAAGGATTATTTATCGCAAATGAGACTTGTACGCTAAATCAACATGCGCCGTAAGGCAAACACATAATACATCACATCGTGCCGCTGATAGCAAACACGATGTATTCCCTGTTTTTGCCAACGCATGAAACAAACGACCTGAAGTAAGGCCAAATACTTGAAAATAGCATAAAGCGAAGCATTCTGAAACCGCTGTAACGTAACGGGAATGGGATAATAATTTACCGCCGACTCCACCGCTCCAAGCCTGAAAGTACATGCCTGCGACTTGCATACTCCCCGATCTGCATAATGACCCGGTACGTGCAGCACACAGTAGGCAGTTTCATTCAAAGGCTCTACGGATTCAGATATTTCAGATATGTGGTTAATCATACCGTCATTACCGGAAAAGAATTTGATTCCGGCCACAACAGTCAAGGCAAATAATGTATATATTAACCACTTAGCCATTCCAGCGCAAAATTACGAAGTTTTGCCGAATATGACAAACTGAAAACAACAAAAAAAATAGGGTCTCAGACGATATTTTTACGCACTGAAACCCTGTTGCAAAAATATAGAATCAAGCTAAAGTGCCAACGTTTTCAGTACTTCTCCGTCAAGCCGCATCACCGACAGTTCTCCTCCCTTCAAAAAGGCCAGCGTAGGCGGATTTCCTCCCTTCGGAAAGGTTACGGAACCCGTATTGCACACAATCCGGCCGTCAGCACACTTTTCCAGTTTCCATAAATGCGTATGTCCGTAACAAAGTACGTCACTCCCCTCTCTCAGCCAGTTGTTTTCATCATACACATGGCCGTGAGTCAGAAACAGCCGCTTGCCGCCACATTCTACTTGGGCATAATCGGCCATAATGGGGAAACGAAGCAACATCTGGTCTACTTCAGAGTCACAGTTCCCGCGAATGGCCGTCACGATGTCGGCCTGTGTGTTGAGCAATTCGGCCACCCCCATGGCGTCGAGCCCCTGTGGAAGCCCGTTGCGCGGACCATAATTCAGCAAGTCGCCGAGCAGGAGCAACCGCTCCAGTTGCAGTTTGTCCTTCAGCCGCAAGGCCTGTTGCAAGGCCGGCAGCGAACCGTGGATGTCAGATACAATAAGATAGCTACTCATGGTATGCAGATTATAAAAGAATATTGCCGTAATCAACACGGAGGCCGAAAACTAAATTGTAGTTTCCGGCCCCACATGACATGTATGTTTATATTCTGTCTGTATGCAGAAAAATATCAGGCTTATCCCACGGTAACAAGCACGGTGCCTTCCATGACGGAATCACCCTGAGCTACACATACGGATGTTACGGTACCGTCACACTCGGCAGCAATGTTGTTTTCCATTTTCATGGCTTCCAGCACAACAACCGTTTCGCCCTTCTTTACCTTCTGCCCTACATTGACATTGATTGCCGTAACCACGCCGGGCAGCGGAGCCTTGACGGGTGTACCCTTGCCGGGAGCACCGGCAGGAGCGGCAGCCTTGGGGGCGGCAGCAGGAGCAGCAGCCTTGGGAGCAGCCGGTGCAGCCGAAGCGTCAGCCGCAGGAGCATCGGGCAGGTCGCTCTCATTCAGCGTGCCCTGCATTTCAACGTCAAACGACATGCCGTTGACAATCACTTTCGCTTTGTTTCCGTTGAGCGAATCAATGGTTACGTCGTAGTCGGCGCCATTGATGGTATATTTATATTGTTTCATTGGTGATTTTTTTATCTGATTTTTACTTTGCCTTCCAGGGGTTCATTAAAGTTGACGGATTGTTCCACGCCGTGCGGTGGGCGTCGAGGGTAATGATGCCTTCCTCATCGTCGTGAACCACCTCCAGTTCATACTGAAGCAGACCCAATGCTGCCACGGCAGCCACTTCGGCCATTTTCTCTTCCGACAAAACGGGCTGCTCGCCGTCTACCGTAAACTGCGTTACGGTGCCTTGCAGCTCGCTTACCGTAAAGGAAAGCTCGCGTCCGTCAACATTGTATTTAAACGTTCTCATAATGCTTGTCGATCTTGAAAAAGTGGATTACAATGGAATGTTGCCATGCTTCTTGGCCGGACGGTTCTCACGCTTGGTAGCAAGCTGAGCCAAGGCGCGGCAAATGCGGAAACGCGTGTTGCGCGGCTCGATCACGTCGTCAATATAGCCATACTCGGCAGCCTTGTACGGGTTGGTGAAAAGGTCGTTGTATTCCTTCTCCTTCTGGGCCAGGAAGGCTTTGGGATCAGCCTGTTCCTTGGCTTCCTTGCCGTTAAGAATAGCTACGGCACCGCTGGCACCCATTACGGCAATTTCGGCAGAAGGCCATGCGTAGTTCAGGTCGGCCTTGAGCTGCTTGCATCCCATCACGATGTGTGAACCACCGTAGCTCTTGCGCAGCGTTACGGTTACCTTGGGCACGGTAGCCTCACCGTAGGCGTAGAGCAACTTGGCGCCGTGGTCAATCACGGCGTTGTACTCCTGACCGGTACCCGGCAGGAAGCCCGGCACGTCAACCAGCGATACGATAGGAATGTTGAAGGCGTCGCAGAAGCGAACGAAGCGGGCGGCCTTGCGGCTGGCGTTGCAGTCAAGCACACCGGCATATACGCTAGGCTGATTGGCTACCACGCCCACGCTCTGTCCGTTGAAGCGGGCAAAACCGATGATGATGTTCTTGGCAAAGGCGCTCTGTACTTCAAGGAATTCGCCGTTGTCCACCACGGCGCCGATAACCTTGTACATATCATAGGCCATGTTGGGGTTGTCGGGGATAATTTCGTTGAGCATGTCCTCCTTGCGGTCGATGGGGTCGGTGCAGGGCACAACGGGAGCCTGCTCCATGTTGTTCTGCGGAATGAACTCAAGCAGGTGACGGATGAGTGAGGCAAACTCTTCCTCCGTCTTGGCCGTAAAGTGGCATACGCCGCTCTTCTGGGCATGTACGCGGGCACCGCCCAGGTCTTCCTGCGTTACGTCCTCACCCGTTACGGTCTTCACTACCTTAGGTCCGGTCAGGAACATGTAGCTGATGCCTTCGAGCATCACCACGAAGTCCGTCAGGGCCGGAGAATAAACGGCACCACCGGCACACGGGCCGCAGATACCCGAAATCTGGGGCACTACGCCGCTGGCCTCAATGTTGCGCTGGAAGATGTTACCGAATCCGGCCAGCGCGTTGATGCCTTCCTGAATGCGGGCGCCGCCGGAGTCGTTCAGTCCGATACAGGGAGCACCCATCTTCATTGACTGGTCCATGACCTTGCAGATTTTCTCGGCCATGGTTTCCGAAAGTGAACCGCCATTGACGGTAAAGTCCTGTGCAAACACGTAAACCAGACGTCCGTTGATGGTACCGCTACCGCAAACCACACCGTCGCCCAGGAAGTGTTTCTTGTCCATGCCGAAATTGTGGCAACGATGGAGCTTGAACATGTCCATCTCCTCAAACGAGCCCTTGTCCAGCAATAATTCTATGCGTTCACGAGCCGTGTACTTGCCTTTGGCATGCTGCTTTTCAATTGCTTTTTCACCGCCGCCCATACGCGCTTTTTCGCGCATTTCGACCAGCTGCTTTACTTTTTTCAGTTGTTCACTCATCTTTGTATAGATTTTTTGTAGATATCAAAATAACTGATGGACACTGCCATCGTGGCAAAGTTAGCAAAATTCCCCCGTTCGGGCGCTATCTTTTCGAGGTTATTTTTGAGCAGGCGCCGACGGGCACTACAAACTGCCGGCTTCCGCCGCAGCTGCACCGCAAAGACATCGCCACCAGGCGGCATGAATTTTTTATGAAGTCGGACCTTGTAAAAATTCCGAGCCGCCGATTTTTTTCCCGAGCCGCACAGATAAGTTTTCTGCCGGGCATCTTTTCCGTTTTTAAGAGAAGTTAACAAAAAAAAAGAAATAAGCCCATGCGCTGCCTCCATCCTGCCGGATTTCTCTGTACCTTTGTACCGGCCTTGCCCAAAGCCTGCCTACGGGAATGCACACATTTATATATGGCATCACCTCTGGCAGGAGTTACGGCCACAGGCCCATCTAGATTCAGCTAAATCACAGAAAAAGAATACATCATAAAATGAAAAAAATCACTACCTGTTTTCTGGTTGCCCCGTGCGGGCTGAGCCCCCTCGTCCTGGCCACGGACTACATGGACCTGGCCTACTTTTGGGGAAAGGTGACGGTAGACAACGTGACCTACACTTACAAGGGTGAATTTACGGGCGGCCCGCTCGACAGGCCCGAAAACCAGGGTGTCATCATCCGCTTCACTACCGAATGATGACGTCACGACACCTGCTGGCCGGCGGCCTGCTGATACTCCTTCCGGCCACGGCCCTGGGACAAGCGCCGGCCGACTCTGCATCACGCCGCCTGGGTGAGGCCGTGGTGGTGGGCAACCGGCTGGAGCTGCAACTGCTCACGCCGCAAATGGGTGTGGAGCGCCTGAATGCAGAGAAAATTACGGAAATGCCCGCCCTGATGGGTGAGCCCGACATGGTGCGTGCCCTGCAAATACTGCCGGGCGTGTCGCAGGGCGTAGAGGGCTTTACGGGCCTTTACGTGCGCGGCGGAGAGAACGACCAGAACCTTTTTCTCTACGAAGGTCTGCCACTCTATCAGGTGAGCCACCTGGGCGGCGTGTTCTCGTCGTTCAACGTGGCCACACTCAGCCGGGTGGACTTTTACAAGGGCGTCTTTCCGGCCCAATACGGCGGTAGGGCCTCCAGCATTGTGGACGTCAGGATGAAGGAGCCCGACTTTGAGCGCTGGGGCGGACAGATGAGTGTGGGACTGATGAGCGGCAACCTGTACGTTTCGGGACCACTCCGGCGCAACGCTACGGCCCTGGCCATAGGCGTGCGCCGCACGTGGCTCGATGCCGTCACGGCCCCCACGCTGGCCATACTGAATGCCGTGCAGCACAAAAAGGGCAAAAAGACCATCGGCCACTACGCCTTTACCGACTTCAACGCGCGGCTGGACCACCGGTTCAACGCCTCGACCTCGGCCCTCGTCATGGGTTACTACGGCCACGACAACCTGAAACTGGGTACGCGCAACTTTGAGAGCGAAGCCGACGAATACGGCAGCAGTCAGCCGCAGCCGTCGACCCGCTTTTTTGAGGAAGACGTCAACCGCCTGTCGTGGGGCAACTGGGGCGTGCTGGCCGCCGTGCGCCACCGCCGTGCCCTGAGCGCCCTGCAGGCCACGGTCTACTACTCCGACTACGCCTCGACCTACCGTCAGGAAAGCGAATACCAGACCGACCTGGACGCCCCCGACACCTACGGCTACAACCGCAGCACCACGCGCAACCGCATACAGGACGCCGGAGCCGGCCTGGACTACAGCTGGGCGCTGGGCCAGACCTACAGTCTGAAAGCCGGAGCGGGTTACGTACACCACACCTACCTGCCCGAGGCCCTCACGCACGCCTCGCTGAGCAACGCCGACACCATCAGCCGGCAAAACCCCGGCTGCCGGGTGCAGACACACGAGGTGTATGCCTATCTGGGACAGGAAGTCAGTCTGGGGCAATGGATATCGGCCTCGGCGGGTCTGCGCTACGTGGCACAGGGCGAGCGCGCCGCCACCTTCAGCCACAACTGGGAACCGCGTGCCTCAGTGCGCCTGCGCCTGACGGAGGACTACAGCCTGAAGGTGGGCTACGCCCGCATGCACCAGTACGTGCAGCAAATCTCCAACAACTATGTCAACCTGCCCACCGACCTCTGGCAGCCCGGCGGGCTACGCTTCAAGCCCCTGCGCAGCGACCAGCTCACCGTGGGGCTCTACGGACGCCTGCCCCGAAACATCTATCTGACGGCCGAGGGGTGGTACAAAAACATGCGCCACGTGCTGGAATACCGCGAGGGCGTGTCCACGCTCAACCCCGACCTGGCCTGGGACGAGAAGCTGGTGGAAGGGCGCGGCTGGGCCTACGGCATGGACCTGAGCCTGACGGGACAATTCGGACGCCTGGAGGCCACGGCCGCCTACGGCCTGATGTGGAACCGCCGCCGCTTTGACGCGCTCAACCAGGGGCGCAGCTTCCCGGCCAAGTTTGACAACCGCCACAAAATAAACCTTTCGGCGCACTACCGCTTCAACGACAAACTGGCCCTCAACGCGATGTGGACCTACCTGACGGGCAACCGACTCACACTGGCTCTGTATAACTACCCTTCAATAGGAACGGACTTTCCCGATGCTCCATCGGCCGACCCTCCGGCTTACGACGAAGGGGCCGGACTGGACTATTATTCGAGCCGAAACAATGTTCGCCTGCCGGCTTATCACCGGCTGGACATCGGACTGACACTCAACAAAACCACGCGCCGGGGAAGAAAAGGCACATGGAATTTCGGACTATACAACGCCTACTGCCACCTGAACGTGCTCACCATACGCAAACAACATGCTTCAGACGGAACGTCGGGATGGAACCGCAAGTTCCAGACGCTCAGCCTCCTGCCCATACTTCCCTCCGTATCCTACACTCTGGACTTTTAAAGCCTGCACAACCATGAGAAAAAGCTATTTCCTGCTGTGTCTTACCCTGGCTCTGACAGCCTGCGAACGCGACATCAATCTGGAAGACTACCGCTCCAGCGAAGGCAGTGACCTGCTCACGCTCAATGCCGTGGTCCGACCTGACTCCACCGTCAGCGCCACGGCTTCGCTCCCCTACTTCTTTTCCGACGAAATTTCTGCCCCACGCCGCGTTGACAGTCTCAGCATCAGCGTCCTGGCCGACGGCAACCCCGTCACAACCCTGAGCTACAACGCGGAAAGCGGACGCTACGAATCGGACTTCCGTCCGCAGCCAGGCAGCGTCATTACCCTGCGCACCACGTACAAGGGACATACCGTAGAGGGTACAGACACCGTGCCCCGCCCCGTAACGATTGAAAACATCAGCGTAGAGCGCACCGGGCCGATACACGTATATTACGAAAACGACTGGATACTGACCTACCGCATCACCTTTACGGACGCGCCGGAAAGCAACAACTACTATTTTCTGGAATACAGCCCGCTCATGCCGCTGGCCCTCATGGGCGAACGTGACTACAGTCAGGAATACGTATTCCAGCAACTGGCGCGGCAAATCAACACCTCGCTACCCGGCTGGGAACCCTACTCCTCACGCGGCCTGCCGTTTTCCGACCAGGGCATCAACGGCCAGCGCCACACGCTGGTGGTGCGCGAAATCCTGCAGCGAAGCCCGGGCAGTTCACTGCCCACCGACGAGGAGCTGCAGCGCCGCTTCAGACTCTTCGCCATCACGTCGGGCTACTACCGCTATCTGGTGAGCATCATCAGCAACCAGTCGGACGACTCCGGCCTGCACGGCGGGCTGATTGACATGGGACTGACCGAACCGCTCAAAATATACAGCAACGTGTCGGGCGGGACGGGCATCGTAGCCGGCTGTACACTCAGTGAACAGGTCGTGGACGTGGCGGCTGCAGCAGGTTCATTCTATCCATAAACATACCAGCCTGTCAGGAAACATACTGAATAAGATTTACTGCCAGAAACAAAAAAATGTCCTGCCGCGCTATGTCGGGCAGGACATTTTTTGTCATAAAGATTATAACCGATTATTTTTCGAACTTTCAGCCGTCAGACGGGATATCTTCCGGTTCAGTCTTGCGCACCAGCACCTTGTCAATGCGCTGTCCGTCCATCTGCTGAACGGTAAGCTGAAAGCCCCGCCATTCCACCTGCTCACCCTCATGAGGAATGCGTTCCAGCAAATCAAGAATAAGACCGCCTACGGTGGTAAAGTCCGGGGTATAATAATCTTCAGCATCAAACCAGGCCAGGAAATCATAAAACAGACATTGCCCGCTTACGAGCCAACTCTGATGATCGTCCTGCTCTACAATGTCGGGCGCCTCGGAAGGTTCGGCAATAGACCCCACAAGGCCTTCCAAAATGTCCTTCAGCGAGATTATTCCCTGAAGCGAGCCGAACTCGTCGCACACCAAAGCACGATTGAGCCTGTCGGCCTTGAGTTGCTCAAGTGCCTTATAAACCGTCATGTTTTCAGGAAAATAATGCGGCTCCTTAATAATGGATTTCAATGAAAAATCTTCGCGCCCGAGAATCAGCACCAAATCCTTCAGGGTAACAATTCCCTGCACATTGTCAAGATCCTCATCGATTACCGGATATGTGGCATAGGGAGTCTGGCGAATGACGGCCTCGACTTCGGCTGCCGTCATGCCGATATCGAGAGTCACCAAATCATTGCGGTGGGTCATCAGCGAGTCAACCGTCTGGTCACCCAGCACCAGAGCACGCTCCATGATATCCTGTTCGACCTCCTGCACTTCACCGGCATCCGTACCTTCCTGAATGACAGACTTGATTTCTTCCTCCGTCACCTTGTTTTCCGTATGGTGTAAACGGAACACCCGAATAAAGCCCTCGGTATTCTTGGTTAACAGCCATACAGCCGGAAAAGACAGTTTGGAAAACAACATCATAGGCGGAGCGCACAGGCGAGCCATGCGGTCGGCAAAATCAATACCGATTCGTTTAGGGACCAGCTCACCCATACAACACTGCAGATAAGTGGCCACAACTACAATAATTGTTTTGGCCGTAAAATGAGCCGTTGAGGCATTCATGCCCCATGTCTGCAATACGGCTCCGAAACGGTCAGACAAAGCCGCTCCGGAATAAATTCCGGTAAGAATGCTGACAATGGTAATGCCAATCTGTGCCGTCGAAAGAAAACGGTCGGGGTCTTCCATCAGCAGCAAGGCCTGGCGGGCAGAGCTGTTACCCTCACGCGCCAAGGCCTGCAACTTGCCTTTACGGGCGGAAATCAACGCCACCTCTGACAAAGAGAAAAAGCCATTGATTACCACCAGTATCAAAATAATAAGAATATCCAACATCTTATTTGCTTGGTTCTGAAAAAGAGTGTGCACTCATCGTCATGTTCCGGTAAGGATGAAGCATGCACTTATCCCACCGAACCCTCCAACGACACACTCAGAAGTTTTTGTGCCTCAACAGCAAACTCCATGGGAAGTTTGTTAATGACTTCCTTGGCATATCCGTTGACAATCAGATCAACGGCAGCTTCCGTAGGAATTCCCCGCTGATTGCAATAGAACAACTGCTCTTCGGAAATCTTGGAAGTAGTCGCTTCATGCTCAATCACGGCATTGTCGTTATGCACATCAATATAAGGGAACGTATGTGCACCGCTGGTGCTGCTCAAAAGGAGCGAATCACACGATGAATAATTGCGTGCTCCGCTGGCCTTGCTGCCCACCTTCACGAGTCCGCGATAGGAATTCTGACTTTTTCCGGCCGAAATACCTTTGGAAATGATGGTCGAACGGGTATTGCTGCCCAGATGAATCATTTTGGTACCGGTATCGGCTTCCTGATGATTGTTGGTTACTGCCACACTGTAAAATTCGGCCTGCGAATTATTGCCCATCAACACACAGCTGGGATATTTCCAGGTAATGGCAGATCCGGTTTCAACCTGCGTCCACGACAACTTGCTGTTGTCTCCCCGCAGCTGGCCGCGCTTGGTCACAAGGTTGTACACGCCACCACGGCCTTCGGAATCGCCCGGATACCAGTTCTGGACGGTTGAATACTTAACTTCCGCATTTTTGTTGACAACAATTTCAACAATGGCCGCATGAAGCTGGTTTTCGTCGCGCATGGGAGCTGTACATCCTTCCAGATAGGATACGTATCCTCCTTCGTCACAAACAATGAGGGTACGCTCAAACTGACCTGTATTAATAGCGTTAATACGGAAATAAGTGGACAACTCCATCGGACAGCGCACACCCTTGGGGATATAGACAAATGAGCCGTCGCTGAACACGGCACTATTGAGTGCCGCAAAATAATTATCACGATAAGGCACTACCGTACCCAAATATTTGCTCACAAGCTCAGGGTTTTCTCGTACAGCCTCACTGATTGAGCAAAAAATAATGCCTTTTTCCTGCAACTTTTCCTTAAACGTGGTTTTTACCGACACGGAATCCATCACGGCATCAACGGCAACACCGGCCAGCTGCATACGTTCCTCCAGAGGAATACCGAGTTTGTCGAAAGTCTTCATCAGTTCCGGATCAATTTCCTTTTTTCCGTTTCCCTTATTCTTCTGAGTCGGGTCGGCATAATAAGAAATCGCTTGATAATCAATTTGTGGCAAATTAACGTGCCCCCACGTAGGTTGTTCCAGGGTCTGCCAATACCGGAAAGCTTTCAGACGGAATTCAAGCAACCACTCAGGTTCACCTTTCTTGGATGAAATAAGACGTACCACGTCTTCGTTCAATCCCTTCTCAATGATTTCAGTCTGCACATCGGTGGTAAAGCCGTACTCATACTTCTTTTCGGCCACCTCACGCACCAACTGATTTTTCTCACTTTTTTGTGTTTCCATGATGGTCAGTGGTAGTTAAAGTATCTCCTTTTGCGGGTACTGCCTTGTTTGACTGCATATCTACCCAAATAGTGTCAGGCAACGTGGAAGATACAGAATCTGTACGTTCAACCGATTGGGAAGTAAGGTTTCCCATTACAGCCGTAACCGGCTTATACCAAAAGGATTTTTCCACACTGGACGTAGCCAGCATGTTCAGTCCTGTCATTACATTGAAAATACAGCTGAACAGAACGACATACTTAGCCAAGGACACGATTGCACCGACTATACGCTGAGGAACACGGACAGCAAAGCGATCAAACTTGGCAGTCAACACATTAGCCACATAGCCTAAAGCAATCGGAAGAATAATCCAAAGTATGGCAAAAGCTACGACATTTAATATCATATTGGTTTTGCTGCCTGTCATAGACAGATAGTCACCCAACCACAGATACACAAGCGAAGCAATTACCAGTCCTACGGCAAAACCTATGGCCGAAAACAATTGTTTGATAGCTCCCATGCGCCAGCCACTATAAATGGCCCACACGAAAAGCAACGTTAAAATCACATCGATGTACATAATCTCTTTTCTTAATTATTTTATGGATAAAAGAAACAAAAGCCCGAACCCCTTGTATGCACCGGAATGCACACACAGGATTTCGAGCTTTGTATCAGTAAATATGCTATTCTCGTATATTACAATTTCTGCTTAACTTCCACCTCTTTGAAGGTTTCGATAATATCACCTTCCTTGATGTCGTTACAGTTGGTCAAACTGATACCGCACTCGAAATTGTTGCTTACTTCTTTCACATCATCCTTAAAGCGCTTCAAGGCATTGATAGCACCGGTAAAGATTACGATTCCATCACGAATCAAGCGCGCCTTGTCTGTACGACTAACCTTTCCGTCACTGACATAGGCTCCGGCAACGTAACCCACCTTGGAGATATGGTATACCTGACGAACGTCAAGCGTAGCTGTTACTTCTTCCTTGATTACCGGTTCAAGCATACCTTCCATGGCTTTCTTCACATCCTCAATGGCATCATAAATGATGGAATAAAGACGAATTTCCACACCTTCCTTATCGGCCTGTTTACGAGCCATCTGGCTGGGACGAACCTGGAAACCGACAATCACAGCCTGAGACGCAGCCGCCAAAGTTACGTCGTTTTCAGAAATCTGTCCTACGCCCTTATGGATAACGTTTACCACAATCTTTTCGGTAGAAAGTTTAATAAACGAATCGCTCAAAGCCTCAACGGAACCATCAACGTCACCCTTGACAATAATGTTCAATTCCTGGAAAGAGCCTAACTTGATACGACGTCCCAACTCATCAAGAGTCAGCATCTTATGCGTACGCAAATCCTGCTCTCGCTGCAATTGCTCTCGCTTGGAAGCAATCTCGCGGGCTTCCTGCTCGGTTTCCATCACATGGAATGTATCGCCGGCCTGCGGAGCGCCATTAAAGCCGAGCAATGTAGCAGCCATTGACGGGCCGATATTATCTACGCGGGCATTACGTTCATTGAAAAGAGCCTTGACACGGCCGTAGTTGGTTCCGGCCAAAACAATGTCGCCCACTTTAAGCGTTCCGTTGCTTACGAGTACCGTAGCTACATAGCCACGTCCCTTGTCAAGAGAAGATTCAATAACCGTACCCGTTGCTTTGCGATTCGGATTGGCACGCAGCTCCAACATATCGGCTTCAAGCAGGACTTTTTCCAACAAATCGTTGACACCAATACCTTTTTTTGCCGAAATGTCCTGACTCTGGTACTTTCCGCCCCATTCTTCAATCAAGAAATTCATCTGGGCCAGTCCTTCCTTAATTTTGTCAGGGTTAGCTCCTGGCTTATCGATTTTGTTAATGGCAAAGACGATGGGCACATTGGCTGCCACAGCATGGTTAATAGCCTCCTTGGTCTGCGGCATGATATCATCATCGGATGCAATGATGATAATCGCAATGTCAGTTACCTGTGCTCCACGGGCACGCATGGCCGTAAACGCCTCATGTCCCGGAGTATCAAGGAAAGTAATATGCCGTCCGTTTTCAAGTGTTACATTATAGGCTCCGATATGCTGCGTAATACCTCCGGCTTCACCGGCAATTACATTGGCTTTACGAATATAGTCGAGCAAAGAAGTCTTTCCGTGGTCAACGTGACCCATTACGGTAACAATCGGTGCACGGGGTTCCAAATCTTCTTCGTTATCTTCCTCCTCGGCCACAGCTTCTGATACATCGGCACTGATATACTCGGTTTTAAAGCCGAACTCATCGGCTACCAAGTCAATAGTCTCGGCATCCAGACGTTGGTTTATACTTACCATAATACCAACACTCATACATGTTCCTATGACCTTGGTTACCGGAACATCCATCATGGTAGCCAACTCATTGGCCGTCACGAACTCTGTCAGTTTCAGGATTTTGTTTTCAGCTTTCAACTCAGCCAACTGCTCTTCCTGTTGGGCACGGAACTGATCGCGTTTTTCCTTACGATACTTGGCACCTTTCATACCCTTGGTCTTGCTGGTCAAGCGAGCCAATGTTTCTTTTACCTGTTTAGCTACAGCCTCATCAGAAATTTCCGGCTTAACCACAGCAGGCGCCTTACGGTTCTGACGATCACGACGATCACGACGGTTGTTTTGTCCGCCTCCATTATTGTTTTTGTTGCGGTTTCCGCCATCTACGCCATCTTTGGCAGCAGCGCTTACATCCACACGCTCTTTACTGATACGTGCCCGCTTCTTCTTATTGGCTTCATTTCCAGCTGCTTGCTGACGAGCCTTATTTTCACGTTCCTTACGACGTTCTTCCTTCGTTTTTTTGTTGGGACGGGTCTTCTGGTTAATTTCATCCAGATTAATAGTGCCCAAAACCTTAGGACCCTGCAAATTGATAGAAGAACGCCAAGCCGAAGCCTCTTCTGTCCCGGTTTGCTTTGATTCTGCTTGTTGAACAGAATCAGAAGTTTTTTCCGTATTTTCAGTTTTTTCCACTGCTGGTTCAACCTTTTTACTTACAGGATTAGACTGCGCATCAAGATTTATATGTCCCGTAGTTTTTATTTGCGGACGCATGGACTCCGGAATTTCCGTCTTGATCACTTCAGCCGAAGCCGCCGGCGCTTTTTTCGCCTTATTCTTTTCTTTCTGGCGGTTCTGCTTCTGCTTGTCCACTTCGCCTCTTAATTCCTTATCAGCCCCATATTCCTTTTTCAGCAGTTCATACTGCTCATTGGAAATTTTCTCACTTGGATTGGCCTCAACCGTTATACCTTTTGATTGCAGAAACTCCACAATGGTCTGCAATCCTACATTAAATTCCTTTATTACCTTATTTAATCGTATGCTGTTAGTCATATATTATTCCTCGTCCTCAAATTCTGATTTTAAAACACGCAACACTTCATCAACGGTACTCTCTTCAAGATCCGCTTTCTCTATCAGCATTTCGCGCGGAGCGTTGAGTACAGCCTTCGCGGTGTCGAGTCCGATACCTTTAATGGCATCAATTACCCATTGGTCTATTTCATCAGAAAATTCGTCAAGGTAAATATCCTCGGTTTCTTCGCCTTCCGGAACCTCACGGAATACATCTATGGTATATTCTGTAAGCATCGAAGCCAATTTGATGTTCATTCCGCCCTTACCGATAGCCAGCGAAACCTCTTCTGGCTGCAAATAAACCTCAGCCTTATGATTTTCCTCATCCAGTTTTACACTTGAAATATTGGCCGGACTAAGGGCACGCTGAATAAACAGCTGAATGTTCGACGTATAGTTGATTACGTCAATATTTTCATTACGCAACTCGCGTACAATACCGTGAATACGGCTTCCCTTAACACCCACGCAGGCTCCTACAGGGTCGATGCGGTCGTCATAACTCTCTACGGCTATTTTGGCACGTTCGCCGGGAATTCGGGCTATCTTGCGCACCAAAATCAAACCGTCATGAATTTCGGGAACTTCCGTTTCCAACAAACGCTGCAAGAAGACAGGCGACGTACGGCTTACGTAAATTTTAGGATTACCATTTGTGTTATCCACCCGGTCAATCACGGCACGCACGGTGTCGCCCTTATGATAGAAATCACGCGGAATCTGCTGCGATTTCGGCAACAGAAGCTCATTATTTTCGTCATCTATCAAAAGCACTTCGTTTTTCCATATCTGGTAAACTTCTGCCGAAATCACCTCACCGATACGGTCCTTATATTTATTATAAAGCGAGTCATGCTCCAATTCCAGAATCTTGCTGGCCAGAGTCTGACGCAACGTAAGGATAGCGCGACGGCCAAACTTTGCAAAATCAATGGTTTCGCTCACCTCTTCGCCCACCTCATAGTCAGGAGCCAGCGCCTGAGCTTCACTCAGCGAAATCTGTTTGTTTGAGTCTGTCACTTCATCGTCGGCAGCTACCACACGATTGCGATAGATTTCAAAGTCACCCTTGTCCGGATTGACAATCACATCAAAATTCTCGTCCGAGCCAAACATCTTGGCCAACACGCTGCGAAAACTTTCTTCCAGCACGCTCACCATCGTGGTACGGTCAATATTTTTCAGCTCCTTAAATTCTGAAAAAGTGTCGATAAGACTCATCGTCTCTTCTTTTTTCTTTGCCATAGCTGTATTTCGTTTTATTTTTAAGCTTAATGAAACCATCAGGAAGCCGTGATACAATAACACGCTGCTTCATCCGTTTTTATTGGTCAAGTACGCCTTCATGCTTTTCAACAGATCATTCAGAAAAGCATTTGTTTCTCATCCTGTTCATGAACGTTGCATATCAAACCGCATTTAACAAGAAGTCCTAAGCAAACCGTTCATCATCAGATTTTGCGAATGATTATTTAAAGGTAATCAAATACTTGGTATACTTCACCTCGTCATAACCGAAATGATAGTCCACTTCCGTCAGTTTAGGCCGTTTTTCGCCTTCGGCCTTTACTTTTTCTTCCACACTGATCGTAAAGCCATTCTCATCAGCATCCTTCAGTATTCCCGTCAGTTTTTTTCCTGCCGCAGTCAATACCTCTACCGGTTCGCCTACATTATTCTCATACTGACGCACAACCTTAAATGGCTGTCCTATTCCGGCGCTTCCTACCTCAAGTTCAAAATCCTCCTCATCGCGGTTCAATCCGTTTTCAATAAAACGGCTCAATTCCACACAATCTTCGATCCACACACCGTCCTTATGATCTATTTCTACCACGATGCGGTCATCTGCACTAATGGTCAGGTCGGTCATAAAATAATCCTTACCCTCCAGCCACTGATCCACCAATTGCTTTACTACGTTCTTTTCTATCATAGAAAAAATTTGCTGTGTTGTATATGAAAAACGAGTGAGGAACTTTTCTGTTGAAAGCCCCTCACTTCATCTTGCTGCAAAGATACAATCTTTTTCTCAAAAATCCAAGTTTTGCGCCCCTAAAATCACGTAACATCCGTCACTTCCCGTTATGAGGCTGCCAAACCAAGGACAGGGGTGACCTCAGGGCAGTCCGCCACCCAATACCGGCAGGTCTGTTTTCTCAGCCCGTCCGGCCATGCTCACCGGCAGCCATGCTCCGTTAAGCCTGTAAAAAAACAAGACGTATACTCCGTTTTTCAACGAAAATACCTACCTTTGTTGCAGATATATTCCTACAATTATGAAGAAAGTAGCACTGATTTCTGGTATCACCGGTCAGGACGGCTCGTACCTGGCCGAGTTTTTAATCAATAAAGGCTATGAGGTTCATGGCATTCTGCGTCGTTCCTCCTCGTTCAACACGGGACGTATCGAGCATCTCTATCTCGACGAATGGGTACGCGACATGAAACGCTCACGCCTGGTCAACCTGCACTACGGCGACATGACCGACAGCAGTTCGCTCATCCGCATCATCCAGACCGTACAGCCCGACGAAATCTATAATCTGGCCGCACAAAGCCACGTAAAAGTATCATTTGACGTGCCCGAATACACGGCCGAAACCGTAGCCCTGGGCACACTCCGCATGCTCGAGGCCGTACGCATTCTGGGAATGGAGAAGAAGACACGCATCTACCAGGCCTCAACCTCTGAATTGTTCGGAAAAGTCCGCGAAATACCACAACGCGAAACGACTCCGTTCTATCCCCGTTCACCCTACGCCGTAGCCAAGCAATACGGTTACTGGATTGTACAAAACTACCGCGAAAGCTACGGTATGTTTGCCGTCAACGGTATTCTGTTCAACCACGAATCAGAGCGCCGCGGCGAAAACTTCGTTACCCGCAAAATCACTCTGGCAGCCGCCCGTATCGTACAGGGCTACCAGGACAAGCTCTATCTGGGTAATCTGAGCGCCCGCCGCGACTGGGGTTACGCACCAGACTACGTAGAGTGCATGTGGCTCATGCTGCAGCACGAAACGCCTGAGGATTTCGTTATCGCCACAGGCGAATATCATTCCGTACGCGAATTTGCCACTCTGGCCTTTGCCGAAGTCGGCATCGATTTGGAATGGAAGGGCGAAGGCGTTGACGAACAAGGTATCGACAAGGCTACCGGCCGCGTTCTTATTGAAGTAGACCCCAAATATTTCCGCCCCACCGAGGTAGACCAGCTTTTGGGCGACCCCACCAAGGCCAAGACCGTCTTGGGCTGGAACCCGCGTAAGACTTCGTTTGAGGATTTGGTCAAGAAAATGGTTAAACACGACATGCACTTTGTCAAAAAGCTCTACCTGCGTGAAGCCATGGACAAAGCCGAAGAAAATGCCTAACAACGGAAGGAATACGGAATATGGAAAAGAATGCTAAGATTTATGTAGCCGGCCACCACGGACTGGTAGGATCGGCTATCTGGAAAAATCTGCAATCAAAAGGATACACCAACCTGGTGGGCCGCAGTCATCAGGAACTGAACCTGCTCGACGGCGTAGCAGTCAAGAACTTTTTCGACCAGGAACAGCCCGAATACGTCATACTGGCTGCCGCCTTTGTGGGCGGCATCATGGCCAACAGCCGCTTCCGTGCCGACTTCATCTACCGCAACCTGCAAATCCAACAAAACGTCATTGGCGAGAGCTTCCGCCACCATGTCAAGAAGTTGCTCTTCCTGGGCAGCACCTGCATCTACCCGCGCGAGGCACCACAGCCCATGAAGGAGGAAGTCCTGCTCACCTCAGCCCTGGAATACACCAACGAGCCGTATGCCATCGCCAAGATTGCCGGACTGAAAATGTGTGAGAGCTTCAATCTGGAATACGGCACCAACTACATTGCCGTCATGCCCACCAACCTCTACGGCCCCAACGACAATTTCCACCTCGAAAACAGCCACGTGCTGCCCGCCATGGTGCGCAAAATCCACCTGGCCCGCTGCCTGAACGAACAGAACTGGGACGGCGTGCGCACTGATCTCAACCGCCGTCCGGTAGAAGGCGTCAACGGCGAGGCTTCGCAGGAGGACATCGTCAACATCCTGGCCAAATACGGCATCACGGCCGAAGGCGTCAAGCTTTGGGGCACCGGCAAACCGCTGCGTGAATTTCTCTGGAGCGAAGAGATGGCCGACGCCAGCGTTTACGTGCTGGAACACGTGGACTTCAAGGACACCTACACGCCGGGCCAGAAGGACATCCGCAACTGCCACATCAACATCGGTACCGGCAAGGAAATCACCATTGCCCAGCTGGCTCAGCTGATTGTCAACGAGGTCGGCTTCAAAGGCAAGCTGGAGTTCGACCCCAGTAAACCCGACGGCACCATGCGCAAGCTCACCGACGTCAGCAAGCTGCACCGCTTGGGTTGGCACCACAAGATAGAGATTGAGGAGGGCGTCAAGAAAATGTACCAGTGGTACCTCGACGACCTCACCCGACCGGCTGACGGCCGCCGGTAGTCCGCCGCCTGTTTTTCACGAAATATTCATCCCGCTTCCATCTGAGTGTACTTGCACTAAAAGGAAAGCGGGATTTTTTGTTTTCTCGTTAAACGACCTATTTTCTCCTCTATTACCTTAAGATACTACTCCATACCACCCTATTCCGTTAAAAACAACAGATCCACTTTCTACGAATTTGCCTACATAAAAACAAATCTTTAACTTTGCAAAAAAATAAAAAAATCAATATCAACAAAAATTCTGACAAGACGTCCTACTACAAAAACAGTCAAATTCTCCGCATGCCATTTTGCATTCTCAATAAAACAAAATAAACATGAAAAAACTATCCTACTTACTGATTCTGCTAATGAACTGCATTGGCCTATCAGGCCTGGCTCAAGATCTGCATCCCGCCTTCGATAAACAAAGTGAAAAATGGGGATACAAGGACAAAGAAGACATAGACTGGCTACTTTCTCCGCAATACACCTCAGCATCAAAATTTATTAATCGCATAGCCGTGGTATCAGACGGCGAACGTATCTTCGCCATCAATTCTCTTGGACAAAAAATTTCTCCCGACTTCAAAGCCCTACATCTTCCCAATGAATTTTTACAAACACCAGCCTGGGGTGAAACCGCTGACGGAAAATTTCAAATTTATGACCTACAATTTAAGCCCATCAGTCATCATAGTTATCAACAACTATCTCCTATGTGGCCCTATCTTTTTGCAATCCAACAAAACGGCTTATACGGAATAATAGACTATTACGGCCACGAAATTATTCCTGCACAATACAAAAAACTAAAAGCTAATAATCTTTACTACGCCTGTGGTTATAAACGATGCGAAAAAGACGGCATCAAAAATTCACAGTTTGATACGTTTTTCGAAGTGCAAGATTCTATAGGACACTATGGTGTCATATCTTTAAACCACGACACAATCATGCCTTTCAAATTCAAATCATCATATGCCTTGTATAAAGCTGCAAAAAGATACTATAAAAAAGGATTTAAGCCCTGCATACTTTCATCGCGCCACCAGCAAACCCTACAAAACGCGAAAAATATAGCCGACTCCATCAAGGCTCTTAACAAAAAATTGGTAGCCCAATATCCCACAGACATCCCCATAGTAGAAAAAACCAAAGTCAAAAAACTCAAAAAAGGATATGCCTTCTACAAAGGCAAGAAACTCATCGGTAAGCTCTGCCAGAACATCACACGCAGCGGACGCTACTACATCATCAAGCGAAACGGAAAATACGGCGTCGCCAATTTGGCCGGCCACGACATACTGCCCTGCCAATACAATCAGATTGACATTTGGAATGCCGGTTCCAAGGGTAATATTTTCCTGACCCAACAAAACAAACAATATCGGCTGGTAGATGCAGAAGGCAACAACCTGACAGAACCATATGACATCATTTTCTTCCCTTCAAACGAAGTCGGTGTAGCTGTCAACAAAGGAAGCTATTGGCTCATTAATGAAGAAGGACGCATCGCATCAAATCGCGGCTATGCCAACATTGATAACTATTCTGATTCAGGAAAAATCTTTGCAGAGCTATACGGATACAAGACCGAACTAACCAAAAACGGTAAAGAAGTCACGCCCATAGCCCAACAGATTTTCAAAGAAGCCTATGACCTCTCCCTGCAGAACAATGCTCAAGAAAAATATGACAAATATACTCTATGCGCTTCCCTTGACGAAAACAACAAACTTGGCATACGATCTTTGGCCATTAATAACATAGGTGCCATGTTTGAAGATTTAGGTGATGTGGACAAAGCCATGACCTACTATGAAAAAGCACGCAACATGGGCAACGAGACAGCACGTAAAAACATCAAACGTATCCGTATGAACCGCGCCATGAACGCACTCCAACAAGTAGGACAGACCCTAACGGAAGTAGCACAAACATTAGATACCTCAAAATCATATAACACGCTGCAGACTGCAGGCGGAGATGCCAACGACAATTACTCCTCCACCAGTATGCCTTCGTCTTCATCATCAGGAAGCAAGGGGAAACTTTCTTATGATTACTATATAAATGCCTATCAAAGATGGGAGCGTAACGCTAAAAGTGTCTATGAATCGCTCACTATGATGGGCACAAGAGAAAAACGAAACGGACAGGATGAGCATGGAAGTGCACAAGGCACATGGAACCATGCATCCTATTCTGGCATGAAAAGAAATCTTCGTACCGCCCAGCGCGAAATGAAAAAGCTGCGTATGCAAGCTCGCAAAGACGGTTACAACATCTCGCCATCCAATTACGAAACCGTAACCGTTTCCTATTAAAAAACAAGAATTTCCAATTAAGCGAGGTACGGATTTTGGTCTGTGCCTCGCTTATTAATTTGTAATCCAAATCATTTTACTAATTATGCACCGACATCCGCACCCAAATCCAACGCGGAATAAGATGCCACAAAAAGGTGATGACGGCGTAACGCCAGTCAATGACTACCACCTCACGCTTGCGGCGTACGGCCCGGATGATGATGCGGGCCACATGACGGGGCATCATTTGACAGGGATAGCGGCCCTGGCCCAGCAGGTCGGTATGCACAAAACCGGGACGGATGTCGGTGAAGCGAATGGGCAGGCGGCGCATATGGGCCAGCTGCTGCAAGGCCTCGATATAGACGTTCTGGAAGCGCTTGGTAGCCGAATAGGCTGGGGCTGCGCCCAGTCCACGCGTACCGGCGATGGAACTGACCACCACGATGTGACCGCCGCCCGCGGATTCAAAATAGCGGAAAGCCGCCGTTACCATGCGCGTAAAGCCTTCGGCGTTGGTAGCCACCGTCTGCAGCTCAATGGCTGGATCGAGCTGAGGATTCTGTGATCCGATGCCCGACACGAGATAGAACACGTCCACCCGCCCTAGGCGCGCCATCAGTCGCTTCAGGACTTGAGGAGTCTCGGCCTGGCAGACGTCCAGCGCCTCAGCCTCCACCTGACCGGGATAAAGGTCGGCCAGTTCGCGCAGCCGGTCCAGCCGCCGGCAACACACGCCCAAACGCCAGCCCTGTTCCAACAGTTGCAGGGCAAGCTCGCGCCCAATCCCCGAACTGGCCCCTACCACCACGGCGCAGGGACGTTCCCCGGCCGTACGTTCACGTAAAGCAGCATTTTGAGTCATAGCCGTCATGATTTTTCAGTTTTTCCCGGCTGCTTTTCAAAAGGCAGGCGGAAGGTGCAGCCATTCTTCCATTCCGAGCAGCCGTAAGCCGTTCGGCCCTTGATAATCACGCCCTTGCCACATGCCGGACAGGGCTTGCCCACCACGTTGTCGGCAGGTTCCGCACCGGCAGACTTCGACGCTTTTTTGCGAGAGGTGGACGTCTTGCGCGGCGCATCGGACGAGGTCTTTTTCTTGCGGGCCGCCTTCTTTTCCTCCACCGCCTCAGTGTAGGCCACCCGGCGATTGGTATTGTCCGAGAGCACCGCGATGACAATTTCATGCACCATCTGCTTGAGTTCCTCCAGGAACTGACGGGCGTCGTATTTCTTGGCCTCGATTTCGCGCAGCTTTTTCTCCCAAATACCCGTCAACTCGGCACTTTTCAGCAAGTCTTCGCTAATGATGCCAATCAACTCGCAGCCCGTGGCGGTGGGCACGATGTTCTTGCGCTCCCGCACAATGTAGCGGCGCCGGAACAGGGTCTCGATAATGGCGGCGCGCGTAGAGGGCCGACCGATGCCATTTTCCTTCATCACCTCACGCAGCTCCTCGCTGTCCACCATCTTACCGGCCGTTTCCATGGCACGCAGCAAGGTAGCTTCAGTGTAAGGTTTGGGCGGGTTGGTCCACTTTTGGGCCAAATCGGGACGATGAGGACCGTGTTCGCCTTTCTCAAAAGCCGGCAGCGTTTTCTCCTCATCGCGCGAGCGGTCGTCCTCGTCCTGCAGTTCCTCGCGTTTAAACACGCTGCGCCATCCGGGTGTAAGTATCTGCTTTCCCGATACCTTGAAACCGATATCTTCCACACGTCCCTGCACGGTTGTTGTGGCAAACGTACAATCATCGTAGAACACGGCAATAAAGTGGCATACCACCCGATCGTACACCTTCTGCTCATCTGCCGTAAGCATATTGGAAGTGACCCCTGTAGGAATAATGGCATGGTGATCCGTCACCTTGGACGAATCGAACACTTTCTTACTTTTTTTCAGCGGCCTTCCGCGCAAGGGCTCAAGCAATGATTTATAGGCCGTCAGCCCGTTGAGTATGCTGCCGCACTTGGCGTAGATGTCTTCACTCAAATAAGTGGTATCCACACGCGGGTAAGTGGTTACCTTTTTTTCATACAGACTTTGGATAATCTGCAGCGTCCGCTCGGCCGAGAAAGAGAATTTCTTGTTACATTCCACCTGCAGTGAGGTCAAGTCAAACAGACGGGGTGGAGCTTCAGTTCCTTTTTTACGGGTAACATCCGTCACCTCAAACTCCTTATCCGTCACCTTTTCCAGAAAAGCACGCCCCTCGGCCTCATCGGCAAACTTGCCCTTTGTGGCCGTAAACACGGTGTCACGGTATGTTGTCGTCAGCACCCAATAAGGCTCAGGCACAAAATGGTCAATCTCATGCTGCCGGCGTACAATCAGGGCCAGTGTCGGCGTCTGCACACGCCCCACCGAAAGCGGCTGCGCCTGTCGTTCACGCTGACCGTATTTCAGGGTGTAAAGCCGCGTGGCATTCATGCCCAACAGCCAGTCGCCAATAGCCCGACACAAGCCGGCTTCATAAAGTGACTGATAATTGTCCTGCTCCTTTAAGTTCGCAAAACCTTCGGTGATGGCTTCCTCTGTCAGTGACGAAATCCACAACCGCTTCACCGGACAACGGGCCTCGGCCTTCTGCATCACCCAGCGCTGAATAAGCTCACCTTCCTGGCCGGCATCACCGCAGTTGATTATCTCGTCAGCCTGCTGCATGAGCGAGCGGATAATGGAAAACTGATGCTCCACGCCCTTGTCGGATTTAAGCCGGATGCCAAAACGTGAAGGAATCATAGGCAGCTGCCCCAGCGTCCAGCGTTTCCAGCGCTCGTCATAATCCTCCGGATATTTCAGCTCGCACAGATGACCGAATGTCCACGTCACCTGATATCCGTTTCCTTCATAATATCCGTCGTGCGCCTCCGTAGCGCCCAGTATGCGGGCTATGTCACGCGCCACACTCGGTTTCTCCGCGATGCATACTTTCATATATTGAATTATACTACGTTATCAATGATGATTATAATCGTATCAGTCCTTGTGGCGTCACCTGCACACGCCCTTCGTCCGCCAGACGTTGCACCGCCTCACGAAAGGCCTCACGACTGCCCCGCTGCAACAACTGGTGCAACGGCACGGGCACCACGTCAGAAAGTTGCGACAGGATAAACTGCTGCAAATCGTCAGCAGGCGGCGCCGCCGGCTTTACCGACAACGGCTTTTCCTTCTGTGCAGCCCGGCATACGTCACAATGGCCACAACGCTCCTTGCTTTCCTCACCAAAATAAGCCAGCAAAAGCTGGCTACGGCAATGTGTCGTATCTTCCAGATAATGAATCACGGCATCCATGCGCTGCCTGTACTGCTCCAGACGGTCTTCATATACGCCGGGCGGAATAACCAGCCGTTCGCTCTCCACACGACGCATCAGATAAGTCACACGCGGGACGCGCCGGGCCGGCACGTAATGAAGAATGCGCTGACGGGTCATGTCAAGCAGTATTTCATACACCTCGTCGGCTGAAAGCCCGGTTTGCTGCGCCAGCTGTTTCTCCTCAACCGTCACATACTGGCTGAACAGCCCCGAATAGCTGCGCAACAATGCCTGCAATACGCGTTCCGCCCGCTCGCTGACGTGATAAAGGCGATACAGCTCATCGCGCGTCACGATAAACAGTACGCGCGAGTGGGCATCGTCTTCGTCACGATACTGAATATAACCGGCACGGGTCAGGATGTTCAGCGCACTGACCACCGGCACGGGAAAATGTCGGTACTCGCGGCAAAAAGCTTCGAGGTTAAACTCGCGCGTCACCTGAAAGCCGTCGCCCAGAGCAATTTCAAGGAAATAGCTCAGCTCCTCGTAAATTTGGGCAATAAAGGTCTTTTCGGGAAACTGCTCGGCAACACGGCGGCGCAGCTTGGCCTTGTCATAGGCATTGGTGAGCAGAATGGCATAAGCCGGCTTACCGTCACGTCCGGCCCGACCGGCTTCCTGAAAATAAGCTTCCACACTATCGGGTACGTCCATGTGAATCACCCACCTGACATCAGGTTTGTCAATTCCCATGCCAAAGGCGTTGGTAGCCACCATAATGCGGAATTCGCCTTCGCTCCAGGCCTGCTGGCGCACGTCCTTGTCGAGCGATGTCAGACCGGCATGATAATATACGGCCGTGAGTCCCTGCTGGGTCAGTGCATGGGCCACTTCACGCGTGTGCTCACGATTGCGGGTGTAAACAATGGCAGAGCCCTTGGTCTGCTGCAAGATATGGAGCAATTCCTGCATCTTATCGTCAGCACGGCGCACATAATAATAAAGATTCTTGCGTTCAAAACTCATGCGGAACACATGGCCCGACTCACGAAACGACAAACGCCGGCAAATGTCGTCAGCCACCTGCGGAGTGGCCGTAGCGGTAAGCGCCAACACGGGCACCAGAGGCAACTCCTTGCGGATTTCGGCAATTTCAAGATAAGCCGGACGGAAGTCATACCCCCACTGGGAAATACAGTGAGCCTCGTCAACCGTAATGAAGCTCACCTTCATGTGCCGTAATTTTACACGGAAAAGTTCGGACGAAAGACGCTCGGGCGAAATATACAGAAACTTGGTTCGCCCCAGAATGCAGTTTTCCAGTGTGCCCAGAATGTCGTCGTGCGACATGCCGGAATAGACAGCCGCAGCCAGAATGCCCCGCTGGCGCAAATGGGCCACCTGGTCCTTCATCAGGGCGATAAGCGGAGTCACCACCAGACACACGCCCTCGAGGGCCAGACCCGGCACCTGAAAGGTAATGCTCTTACCGCCCCCGGTGGGCATCAGACCCAGCGTGTCATGGCCCGCACCGATACTTTCCACGATATCGGCCTGAACGCCCCGGAAGCCATCGTAGCCCCAATAGCGCTTCAAGATGTCCAGATAAACCTGCTCCATAATCCACACCACTCAGCCCTGCTTCACGACACGGGCTTCGCCACTTATTCCAAAGGTTTGATGTCTTCTATCTGCAACTGGACTTCACCGCGCTTGTGCGTATTGTCCTCAATGGTATAGCAGATATCAAAAGCCCGCTTCGTCTTGATGTAGCGCGCCTGCGAGCTCTGGCCAAAGGCTATGCCGTTCATGATGCTGTTGGACTTGTTGTCCACCAGCTCAAGCTTGATGTGCTCCTGACCGCGCCCCACCACTTTGCTGGTTCCGTAGTCATATACCCGATGGGTACAGAAACGCGGATTGCTGTTGCCCGGTCCGAAGGGAGCAAAGCGCTTGAGGTCGGCATGGAATTTGGGGGTAATGTCCTTAAAGTCAATAACGGCATCAATATCGATGGTGGCCTCCGTCTGGTCCTCCAGGATATGGTCGCTCACATACTGCATAAAGCGCCGGCGGAACTGCTCTACATGCTCCACCTTGAGCGACAGGCCGGCGGCATACGTATGGCCTCCGAAATTCTCGAGCAAATCGGCACAGCTCTGCACGGCCTTATAAACGTCGAATCCCGAAACCGAACGCGCCGAGCCCGTGGCCATGCCCTCACTGCGGGTCAGCACCACGGCCGGACGGTAATACTGCTCGGTCAGACGCGAAGCCACGATACCGATGACGCCCTTGTGCCAGGCCTCGTTGTAAATAACCAAGGCCCGCTGGTCGTCAAGATCGGGCAATCCGGCCACCATGTCCATGGCCTGCTCCGTCATCTGCTTGTCCAGGTCCTTGCGGGCCTCGTTGTAGAGATTGATGCGGTTGGCCTTTTCAAGAGCTTCGGCATAGTCTTTCTCCACCAGTAACTCCACGGCTTCCTTTCCGTTCTGCATACGGCCCGAAGCATTGATGCGCGGACCGATTTTAAAGATGATGTCGTTCATGCTCAACTCATGGCCCGAAAGGCCGCACACCTCAATCATGGCCTGCAGGCCGATGGACGGGTTGGCATTCAGACAGCGCAGGCCGTGGTAGGCCAACACGCGGTTTTCGCCCATGATGGGCACGAGATCGGCCGCAATGCTCACGGCACACAAATCAAGCAGCGGCACAAGTTTGTTGAACTCAATACCGTTGCTGGCGGCAAAAGCCTGCATAAACTTAAAGCCTACGCCACAACCCGAAAGATGGGTATAGGGATAATGGTTGTCCTGGCGCTTGGGATTGAGAATGGCCACGGCGGGCGGCAGTTCATCATCGGGCACATGATGGTCGCAGATGATGAAATCAACTCCGCACTCGCGGGCATAAGCAATCTCGTCAACGGCCTTGATGCCGCAGTCCAGCACGATAATCAGCTTCACGCCCGTTTCAGCTGCATAGTCCACGCCCTTGCGCGACACGCCATACCCCTCATCATAACGGTCGGGGATGTAGTAGTCAATATTGGAATAATACTGACGCAGGAACTTATAGACCAGCGCTACGGCCGTACAGCCGTCCACGTCGTAGTCGCCATAGACCATGATGCGCTCCTTGCGCCCCATAGCCTTGTTAAGGCGGTCAACGGCCGCCTGCATATCGTTCATCAGGAACGGATCGTGCAGGTCCGAGAGTTGCGGCCGGAAAAATCGCCTCGCTTCGGCGACGGTGTTCAGGCCGCGGTCCATCAGGAGTTTGCCTAATACGGGATGAATGCCAAGCTGGGATGCCAGGTTCCGCGCCTCAGCCTTTTGCTCGGCTGTAGGGGGCTGGTAAATCCATTTGTAATTCATTATATATGTTCTTTTTTATTTCTTCTTGCTCAGAATGAGACCCTCCCCCCTGAAGAAGGGAAAAGTGCAGCCTCATCATACGGTATTGGCCTTTCGGGGCGCTCCGCTCACGGCGTATTTCTGCCCCCGCCAACAAGTATGCCCGGCTTCTGCCGGCCAGCGCCCCAAAAGCACGCAACCGGATACGGACATTTTTAGCAAGTAAAGTTACATAATAAATACGACACGGCCCAACCGGATGCATTATTTAATACGCCTTTAACACCCTGAAAAAGGAACGGAAGATGCGGAACTTACCTGCAAAGACTGTCAAAAAAAAGGTGGGAACTAAAAAGGAAAAGGCGGGAAGTTGTTTTTTTCAAGTCCCACCTTTTTCTTTCTCCGCGCCCGGCCGTCATGAACCGCTCCGCAACAGACATAAAAAAGGCGCGTCACGCTACCGTCCGTACGGAACCGGTAAAGTCACGCGCCCTGCTGTTATGTTTTCCCGCCCCATACAGGCGGGAAAACTTAAAGTCTACACTCCTTCGCTTGCCTTAGCACTTGGGGCAGCGGGGTTTGATTTGCTTGAAGAAATCGTTGCCCTTGTCATCCACCAGAATAAAGGCGGGGAAGTCAACCACTTCAATCTTCCAAACGGCCTCCATGCCCAGTTCGGGGAACTCTACGCACTCAATGCTCTTGATGCTCTGTTGCGAAAGGATGGCAGCCGGGCCACCGATAGAGCCGAGGTAGAAACCGCCATGCTTCTGGCAGGCGTCGGTAACGACCTGCGTACGGTTGCCCTTGGCTATCATGACGAGTGAACCGCCGTGGCTCTGGAAAAGATCAACGTAGGGGTCCATACGGTTGGCCGTAGTCGGGCCCATAGAGCCGCAAGGCATACCGGCAGGCGTCTTGGCCGGTCCGGCATAGAGCACGGGGTGGTTCTTGATGTAGTCAGGCAGGTCCTCACCGCGGTCCAGACGCTCTTTCAGACGGGCGTGGGCAATGTCGCGGGCTACGATGATGGTACCGTTGAGCGATACGCGGGTAGCTACCGGATATTTGGAGAGTTCCTTGCAAACCTCCGTCATGGGCTGGTTGAGGTCGATGCGTACGGCGTCACCCTCGCCGGCCTGGCGCAGAGATTCCGGAATCAGACGGCCGGGGTTGTCATCCATCTTTTCAATCCAGATACCGTCGCGATTAATCTTACACTTGATGTTGCGGTCGGCCGAGCAGCTTACGCCCAGACCTACCGGGCAGGAAGCGCCGTGACGCGGCAAGCGGATGACACGCACGTCGTGTGCAAAATACTTACCGCCGAACTGGGCACCCAAACCGATGTTGTGGGCCTCTTCAAGCAACTGCTTTTCCAGCTCAACGTCGCGGAAGGCGCGACCGGTTTCGTCGCCGGTGGTAGGCAGGTTGTCGTAGTAGTGAGTTGAAGCCAGCTTCACGGTGAGCAGGTTCTTCTCGGCTGAAGTACCACCGATTACAAAGGCAATGTGATAAGGCGGACAGGCTGCCGTTCCGAGTGTTTTCATCTTCTCTACCAGGAAGGGCACGAGAGTCTTGGGATTCAAAATGGCCTTGGTTTCCTGATACAAGTAGGTCTTGTTGGCCGAACCGCCACCCTTGGTCACGCAGAGGAAACGGTATTCCATACCCTCGGTAGCCTCGATGTCAATCTGGGCAGGCAGGTTGCAGCGGGTGTTGACCTCTTCGTACATGGAGAGAGGAGCATTCTGAGAATAACGCAGGTTTTCCTCGGTATAAGTCTTGTAAACACCTTTGGCAATAGCCTCTTCGTCGCAGTAGCCGGTCCATACCTGCTGGCCCTTTTCGCCGTGTACAATAGCCGTACCGGTATCCTGGCAGATAGGCAACTGGCCTTTGGCGGCTACCTCGGCATTGCGCAGGAAAGTCAGGGCTACGTATTTATCGTTGTCGCTGGCCTCAGGGTCGCTGAGGATTTTGGCTACCTGCTCGTTGTGAGCCGGACGAAGCAGGAACGAAACGTCGCGGAAAGCCTGATTGATCATCCGGGTAAGGCCCTCGGCCTCAACCTTCAATACCGGCTTGCCCTCAAATTCACCTACGGATACATAGTCCTTGGTCAACAAATAATACTCCGTATCGTCCTTTCCAACCTGGAACATGGGCGCATACTTGAATTCGGGTGTTTGTGCCATAATAAGTTATATTTTTAGTATGTTTACTGTAATGATGTGTCGTCGGAATCGTCCTCATCCTCGGGAGCGGGATAGAGGAAATCGTTGTAGGGATACTTCTGCACATGAAGCTGACGGATGCGCTTGTAGAGCAGCTTTTTCAGCGCGTCGATGTTCTGGCGCTTGGCGGCCGAAATAAAGATGCACTCGTCGGAAGTCTTGGCCATCCAGGTACGCTCCAGCTCTTCGAGCGAAATGTTGCGGCGCGTCATGGGCGTGAGGTCGTCCTCGTCCTTCGGCTCCCACTGATAGGCATCAATCTTGTTGAAAATCAGCAGACGCGGCGTCTCGGCACAGCCCAGGTCGGCCAACGTACGGTTGACCACCTCAATCTGTTCCCCGAAGTCGGGATGCGAAATATCCACTACGTGCAGCAGCAGGTCGGCCTCGCGCACCTCGTCGAGCGTAGACTTGAAGGAGTCGACCAGGTCGGTGGGAATCTTGCGGATGAAGCCGACGGTGTCACTCAAAAGGAACGGCAGATTTTCAATAATCACCTTGCGCACCGTGGTGTCGAGCGTGGCAAACAGCTTGTTCTCGGCCAGCACCTCGGTCTTGGCCAACAGATTGATGAGCGTGGACTTACCCACGTTGGTATAGCCCACCAACGCCACACGAATGAGGCGCCCGCGGTTTTTGCGCTGCGTCGTCTTCTGGCGGTCGATGTCGGCCAGACGCTGCTTGAGCAGCGACATGCGGTTGAGGATGATACGGCGGTCCATTTCGAGCTGGGTTTCACCCGGACCACGCAGGCCCACCGAGCCCTTTCCGCCACCACTTCCGGAACCGCCACCCTGACGTTCAAGGTGCGTCCAAAGGCGTTGCAGACGCGGCAGCATATAGCGATACTGCGCCAGTTCGACCTGAGTTTTGGCATTGGCCGTCTGGGCACGCATGGCAAAGATGTCGAGAATCAGACTCGTACGGTCCAGAATCTTCACCTTCAGTGCCTGCTCGATATTGCGGAGTTGCTTGGCCGAGAGTTCGTCATCGAAAATAACCATACCCACCTCGCGCTCCTGCTCTTCTTCCTGCTCAATAAAGGCGCGGATTTCCTCCAACTTACCCTTACCGACATAGGTTACTGAACTGGGGCCGTCCATCTTCTGGGTAAAACGCTTGATGGTCACGGCTCCGGCCGTTTCGGCCAGGAATTCCAATTCATCAAGATATTCGGCCGTTTTCTGCTCGTTTTGTGTTTTGGTCACCAGCGCCACCAGCACGGCGGTTTCTGCTTGTGCCTCGGAGATAATAAATTCTTTCATGCAAAAGGATTGCTACTTCGTTACGCAAAGATACTACAAAAAAAAGAATTGGCCTTTGAGGCAGGCTGACAAAAACATAATATAATATGGACAACGTACCTTTCAAAAAAAGAACTACAAGTCTCCCCATTCTGCCCAAGCATGAACCCTATAAAAATGACGGACTTTACTGAAAACAATTCATGGAAGTACAAGAACACACTTCACTAAATACACTTTGTAAATTTTTAAACCTATTTTTCTATTCATTGGAAACTATTTGGTGTATATTTGTGTACGCATAATCACATTACCATTATCTAAAATCAATATGAAAGCACTAAAGACATGGACCGTGGCGGCACTTTGTTGCATGGCCGCCAACACTTTCGGACAATCACCTTCTTATTCTACCCAAGCCATCACCAAGGACCTGGAATTTTTCAAGGACTGGACCGCATCGCAACTGACTGATGATTTCAAGAACAAACAGTTGAAGCTGTTTCAAAGCCCGACAATGCGCCAGTTGGCCGAACAGTTGAAAAAAGGAACGTATGAATCACGATATCTGCTCAACAGCTACTCTCCCATACCATCGAACAAGATTTTGGAAGAAAAGCTGAAACTTTACAACGGATACAGCCGTTATGAGAACATCACCGGAGTGTATCTGGAAAAAGGCGAGAATGTAGTGCTGGTAGGCGATTTACACGGACGCAAAGTGAGTCTGCTTATTGCCGAATGGATGCGCCAGCCGACACCGGGATTCGAACCGACCAAAGACCCTCAGGGCTGGGGACTGAAAAGACAGGAATACCGGCTGCACGAAGGAGTCAATGTAATCAACGTAGAGAAAGCCGGAAATGTGTATATTGACTATTTTGCAGATGATCCGGAAACAGCACCTGCCATCACCATTCATTTCGTAACCGGAAAAGCCAACGGATATTTTGATGCAGAAAAACAGACCAACGAGGATTGGAAAAACCTGCTGGACCATGCGGTAAGTCCGGTTATGGATGTCAAGACACGCTATATGCAACTGGCTTATCCGGTAGAGTTTCTGAAAAAGTTCCGTTACGAAGACGGAAAGGAACTGGCTCAGGCCTACGATAAGATTATGGAGCAGCAATATACATTTAATGGTGCCATCAAATACAACCGCATCCCCCCCAAACGAATCCTTGCACGCGTAAACTTCAATTACTTTATGTTCCGTGACGGCGACGGGGTTGCTTTTCTCGGCAACGAGGGTACCATGAAATCGGCTCTCGGACCGGATATTTATACCGACTGGGGAGTGAATCACGAAATAGGCCACGTCATGCAGATGAGTCCACAATTGACCTGGGGAGGCATGACCGAAGTAAGCAACAATCTGTTCACCATGTATGTGGCACGAAAGGCAGGACAGCCAAGCCGACTAAGCAAAAGTAAAAACTACGAAAAGGCCCGCGAGATATTCATTGATGCCGAAAAGAAACCGTTCATCATGAACGCCGGCGGACCATTTGAAAAACTGATACCCTTCTGGCAACTGTATCTGTATGCTGAAGAGAAAGGTTATCCGGATTTCTATGCCGACCTTATGGAACACATGCGCAACAACCCGGACAAAGGAAAAGGTGACGCTTCCATCAACAACATGTATGAGTTCATCAAGGTTTCGTGTGATCTGCTACAAACAGATCTGACTGATTTCTTTGAGAAATGGGGATTCTTCGTAACCGGTACTTACGACATCGGAGACTATGCCAACTATCATTTTGTGGTTACCGACAAAATGGTACAGGAAACGAAAGACTATATTGCCGGAAAGAAATATGCCAAACCAACCAAAGACATCACCCTACTGACGGACTAGGCAGAAAAGGGAACAGCCTGCTTCCGAATTTCGGGAACAGGCTGTTTCTTTCTGAATTGGAATCCTGAAAATCAGCATCGGAAAAACTCGGAAAGAATACAAAAGAATTGATTAATCATAAAATCCTATGATCATGAAAAAATGGTTACTCACTATGGGAGTATTGCTGGGAATAGCAGGCGGACCGGCAGTAGCAGAAACATGGCCGCTGCGCATTAACATATGGAACGTCTGCCCGGCTTCATACCCGTCTTATCAGGTACATGACAATTACTTCATCAATATAAAACAAGACTCCATCGACATAAGCCTGCCCTACATGGGAAGAGTATACCAGTTAGCCTATGGCAGCCGCGACGGGCTCACCTTCAAGGCTCCGCTGCAAAATATGGAGAAAAACACGAATAAGAAAAAGCGTACCACGCTGCGCTTTACCGTAGACAACGAAGGTATTCACTATCGTTTCCGCATACAACTCAACGAACAGGGAACGGCACGCATCAGTTTACAACCGTCCTCCGCACAAAGCATACAGTACGACGGCGATATCGTTGGAAAATAATTTATAAGAGTAACATCGGAATCTTTCCTGATTCGCACAAAAAAGAGGGCCCCGAACATCAAATGGTTCGGGGCTCTCTTTCATATTATAAGGTTATAGAAAAATCCCTTAATCAATCGTGATCTTATTGATTCTCTCCGTTGTTACGATGACGGTTCTGGCGTTCCGGACGCGGGCGACGGGCCGGACGTTCCTCATAGCCTTCGGGTTTTTCTTCCAACACTTTATGAGAAAGTCTGAATTTACCGGTCTTCTCGTCGATTTCCAACAGTTTTACCTTGATGCTGTCGCCTTCTTTGATGCCGGACTCCTCTACGGTCTCAAGGCGCTTCCAGGCAATCTCGCTGATGTGCAGCAAGCCTTCCTTGCCCGGCATAAACTCTACGAAGCATCCGTAAGGCATGATGCTGATAACCTTGGCATCATAAACCTCGCCAACCTCGGGTACGGCAACAATGGCACGAATCTTGGCCAAAGCAGCATCGATGCTCTCCTTGTTCGGACCGCTCACCTGCACCTTGCCTACGCCGTCTTCCTCGTCGATGGTGATGGTGGCTCCGGTATCCTCCTGCATGCCCTGGATAATTTTTCCGCCCGGACCGATAACGGCACCGATGAATTCCTTAGGAATCGTAAACTGCTCGATACGTGGAACCTGCGGCTTGAAGTCAGCACGTGGCTCGGCAATAGTCTCGGTCAGTTTGCCCAAAATATATTCACGGCCCTGCTTGGCCTGCATCAAGGCTTTCTCCAGGATTTCATAAGAAAGGCCGTCGCACTTGATATCCATCTGGGTGGCAGTCAAACCTTTAGCTGTACCGGTGGTCTTAAAGTCCATATCTCCCAAGTGGTCCTCATCACCCAAGATATCGGAAAGAATAGCATATTTGTCTTCACCCGGATTTTTAATCAATCCCATGGCAATACCTGAAACGGGAGCCTTGATGGGCACACCGGCATCCATCAATGAAAGGGTTCCGGCACAAACCGTTGCCATCGATGACGAACCGTTACTCTCCAAGATGTCACTTACCACGCGCACCGTATAAGGGAAGTCAGCAGGAATCTGACCTTTCAGGGCACGCCATGCCAAATGTCCGTGACCGATTTCACGGCGACCTACACCACGCTGGGCCTTGGCCTCACCGGTAGAGAACGGCGGGAAATTATAATGCAACAAGAACTTCATATAGCTCTTGTCCAGAACATCATCCACAATTTTTTCATCCAATTTGGTTCCCAATGTCGTAGTAGCCAAAGCCTGAGTTTCGCCACGGGTAAATATGGCTGAACCATGAGGACAAGGCAGCGGATCTACCTCACACCAGATGGGGCGGATTTCGGTAGTCTTACGACCATCGAGACGTTTGCCCTCATCCAGAATACAACGACGCATAGCGTCACGCTCAACATCGCCATAGTAGCGATCAATCAAGGCATTTTTCTCTTCCAGTTCCTCGGGCGTCAACTCTGGATGTGCTTCAGCATAGGCAGCCTTGAAATCCTCGCGAATCTGAGTAAAGGCATCTTCACGCTGATGCTTGTCGTGATCGCCAGCCTCAGAAATAGCATAAGCTTTCGGATAGCAAACATCCTTAACCTGCTGACGAAGTTCCTCATCATTAACCTCATGACAATATTCACGCTTTACGTCAGTACCGAGTTCCTTCATCAGCTCCTTCTGCAACTGACACATCGGTTTGATAGCCTCATGAGCAGCCTTGAGCGCACCCAGCAGGTCCTGCTCGCTCACTTCGTCCATCTCACCCTCCACCATCATGATATTCTCCTCAGTGGCACCTACCATGATATCCATATCAGCCTCCTTAAGTTGCTCAAATGTAGGGTTAATAACATATTCGCCATTGATACGACCCACACGAACCTCTGAAATAGGACCATCGAAAGGTATGTCAGAGCAAGCCAGCGCTGCAGAAGCTGCAAAACCAGCCAAAGCGTCTGGCATATCTACACCGTCGGCAGAGAAAAGGGTAATATTGACGAACACTTCAGCGTGATAATCGCTCGGGAATAAAGGACGCAAAGCACGATCGACGAGACGTGATGTCAAGATTTCATAATCAGAAGCACGACCTTCACGTTTGGTAAATCCTCCCGGAAAACGTCCGGCAGCAGAATACTTTTCCTTATAGTCGCACTGAAGCGGCATGAAATCGGTGCCCGGAACGGCATCCTTGGCACCACACACCGTAGCCAACAACATCGTGTTGTTCATACGGAGCATGACAGCGCCGTCAGCCTGTTTGGCCAACTTGCCAGTTTCGATGCTGATAGTACGTCCATCAGGCAGGGAAACAGTTTTTGTAATCACGTTCATCTTAAAAATTGCGTTTTTATTTAATTCAAATCCAAAATATCGCACAAAGTTAACCATTTTTTTTCGCTTCAGCCGCCTTTGCGTTCACTTTTCGCAAAAATTCAACTAAAAAGGCATACTTTTCACGCTTGCCGGCACCATCGCCCCGCAAACTTACGCGCCACAAGCCCCCCTGCGCGCAAAAAAACTTGACAAGGCAGACTGCCGCGGCAAGAGGCGCCAGTATGCAGGGGCGAGGAACGGCCGCTGATAATCAGCCCGCACACCCCGAAAAATCGAGACGGCACTTTGAAAAAACAAGGTCGGACTTTGTGCAAACAAGGTCCCACCTTAATTTTTCAAGGTCCGACCTTGTTTCTCCACGGCCGCCGCCTCGTTCCTCCACAGTCCTGCCCCGTGATTTATTTCCTAACATATTGCAACTCATTTTGATTTATAGTCAAAGAACTTCCGTCCATGTATTCTATGTCAATGCCTGTTAACACCAACCTCTTAGCTTCCCAATTGTACCAAGCACAGTCCCAACAACCTCCACTTGTTCTTCCTGGTTTAACGGGACCAGTATCCTTTCCATTGAATTCTGAATAACCTCGAATATCACATGTCACAGCATCACCTACAGCGTTCTTTGGATAGCCATGCCAAATTAAATATTTGATTGTCTTGGAAGACTTGTTCGTATAGTAGAAGATGGCGTCGACACCTGATGCAGAGTTTGGACTAGACAGATAGGCACTTTTGATTCGGATACTATTCTTTAATACTTTGATACGTTGTACTTTGGCGATACTATCCTTTCTTGTTTTCTCAATTTTATGCACCTTGGCAATGCTGTCCTTCTTTGCCTGCTCTTTCTTGAGGGTAATACTATCTACAGCGGTGACTTGTACAATCTCTCCTCCTATTTTGTTATGCGAGCTATTGCGATTGGCTGCAAAAACTATAAACAAAATCACCAGTAATGCTACAACTATGCCAATGGATACTTTCGTGTCAAAAGAAATAGATCCTGACACAATTTCCTTATCCTTTGGAGAAACAGTATTGCCTGATTTTGGAAAGGCAGTGTTTTCTGCTTTTGGAGTCTGAATCTCTTTGCCCGCTTTTCCCTCAATCTCATTTTGTGTTTGATGCTCTTTTTCATTGACTGATTGAGCATGCTTTTTTTTCCACTCCAAGAATTCTTGGAACTCTTTCATTTCTTCTTCTGTCATAATAGCTTAAATTTGGAGTTGTTAATTTCTATAGCAGTGGTATAACAAAAGTCGTTGTACTTATTTTGACCACAAAATTAAGCATTTATTTTGAACATCTTTATTTTTAATGATTTATCTTTGGTGTATGCTCGATTTTTCCTTTGCAGGTATAAATAGGTTCGTTGAAAGGTTTATTTGATTGATAATTAGCGTGATATGGGAATAATGGCAATAGCTTTTTATCGCCATTCATAGTGAAATAATTGTCCCCTAAATCTTACAGTATTAACGGATGTCATTGATAACCACGAAGGAATTGACTTGACTTTGGCCGACTGCAGACCGCTGATTGCGCTCTATGGCAAATACCTGATGACATACCGCCGTACAACTGTACCGCCGCGCAAGCATACAAAAAGCGCGGAGCAGGAGGATTCTTCCTCGCGCTCCGCGCCTTCGCTTTCGCTTCTTTAAAAAGTGGCGGCTACCTACTCTCCCGTCTTGTGGACAGTACCATCGGCGCTATCG